>Ga0208850_1000025_pt1 | contig 61337 bp, 71 predicted proteins | sample NGESurshal092012_5_FD_184475 | JGI IMG/M metagenome (GOLD analysis project Ga0208850, IMG submission 184475) | Arctic peat soil microbial communities from Barrow, Alaska - NGEE Surface sample 210-2 shallow-092012 (SPAdes) | ecosystem: Environmental > Terrestrial > Soil > Wetlands > Peat ... | reverse complement strand
TTGCAAATCCGGATGAATCCGACTCCGCCGGACCATTCCGACCGAATGCATCCACCTCATAATCCCTCGGTCGTGGGTTCGATCCCCACCGGCCCTACTAAGAGGTTTGTGCTTAAGTCGGTGGTTGCGTGTACCTAAGTGGCATCGTTACTTAGAGGAGGTCTCTAGCACCGTAAGGGCGAAAGTAACCAAGGAGCATGAGCGTGTCGGCGATAACCGTGACCGAGTACCCAAAGAACGAATCTCACGTTAGGAATTTGACTCTCCTATGTAATCGTATTTTGGACGTGTGCACAGAGTTAGAGTTCTCTCCCGTGCTTAGCGGAAGTATGGCCGTATTTGCTTACACCAAGAGACGAGACTTTGAGGTTCGCGACTTTGACCTATCTTGCCCTGAATCATATTTCACGAGATTGAAAGCTGCACTGAAGGAGCGCTCGTTAGCGGTGACGATCACCGATTGGCACGTGCTTCAGGTTCGCGATGGTGAACTAAAGGTGGAATTTGATTCCCAAGAGTTTTGGATGGCTGCGTTAAAAAGACAAACTCGCTTTGTTGACCTCTATGGAATGCAACTGAAGATCATTGGTTGCGCTGCGCTTCAAGAGTTATATCGCAGAGGCGTTAAAGCTTTAGTAGCGGCTGACGATTCACTGGGCCACGAAAAACGAGCGGTTCTCGTCGAAAAGATCAGAATTTTAGAACTTCTCACTTGATAGATAAGGGAACGTCGAGCCGCGGATTTTGAAGTCGACCTCAGCAAGACGGACGCTCAGCTCCCCGCGAGCACGGACTCTGACCAAACAATCGCGCCGGCGGTGAGTCGCATGTCGAACTCAAAGTAGACCCCACCCAAGAACGTGTCCACTTCAAGTCGGTGCACGGGATCCACGCCCGAGCGCGTTGGGTAAGTGATCGATGCCGGACCCGTGAAACGTAGCTCGTCTCCGTACGCGTCGCTATGGATCTTGAGGTCGCAATTCCAACGGACCAACTCGTGCACCTGGGTCCCTCCCGGAGGCCCTGGCAAGTGCCGAAGCGAGTACATGGGCGTACCCGGCGGGATAAGGGCGTCGAGAACGTCGCCCGACACTCGCTCGGCGGGGGCGACCATCACCTTCGCGAGAAGAGCGTCAGCCGGTCGCGCGAGCGAGCCGATCACCGCCTCGGAACGGAATTGGACGTCAATGGCGGCCATCTTCTTCGGTGCCCCCAACACCTCGCGTCCAGCGGCCAACGCCGCCTCGTTGGTGACGTAGATGTAAGGAATATAAAAACCGGCGTTGCCTGCGTCATCGATGACACGAAGAATCGAGACGTACTCGGCGTAGGGCCCGAGGGTGCTCGCACCATAGTCGGCAACCAGAACCGCGCCTAGCGCGGGACTATCGAGACGGAGCCCTCGCGGCACGAGATCGCTCACGTCGCCCGCCACCGTGAAAGTTGCGACGACGGCCTTGCAGCCCCAGTATTCAATGCCGCGCTCCGAATTCATCTGGAACAGGGGGGCGTCTAACGGCGTGCTCTTCCATATCACCATTTCGTCAACATCTCCTCTAGGTCGTAGGTTTCTCGCTCATAATTCTCGATAAGGTCGCGCGCCGCGTCGAGGGACAAGATTTCGAGCGTCCCGTCTTCGATCAGAAGGCAGCGAGCGTCTCGAAATAATTTCTCGATCAGTGAATCGCGACTCAGACCCTGGGCCCCAAAAATCTGCAACGCGTCGTGGGCAACGTCAAAGGCCACGCGCTTGGTGTACACCTGAGCGGCGCGCGAGTGGCGAGGCGACGCGCCAAGAGCCGAGGGGTTTTCGCCGGGCATATTCGCCTGAGTATGGGCCAAGGTCGCGCGCGCGTAGGCGCGGGCGGTTTCAACGCTCTCGAACATCGAATAGAGGGTCAGTTGAATGTTCTTGTGTCGCGATAAAGGTCCGCCGCCTTGAATTCGGCTGCGCGCAAAGTGAAGCGCCTCTTCGAAGCACGCCCGAGCCACTCCGACCGCCACGCTCGAGAGCACCGAACTGGTCAGGCAGAGCAACTGGTCCACGAACGCGGGGTACAGGGCGCCCGGGGGGACCAGCACGTTGGCTTCGGGCACGAACACGTCGTCAAAGAAAATCTCGCCTTGCGGATCGTCGCGCACGCCCATCATGTCGGCGGGCGGGCCGCGCCGCACGCCACGCTGTCGAAGGTCAACGACCGCGAAGAGACTGTGAAACACGTCACCGTCGCGCCCGGCCTGGGCGTGAACGGCGGCGTGGGTCGCAATCGGGCCCGAGCTGACCCAGGCTGACTTCTGCCCGCGCAACACCCAGCCTCCTTCGACCGGCTCGGCTACGAGTTGCGCGCGTCCGAAGCTTGGTGACTCAGCGTCTCTCATTCCGAGGAAATCGCTGCCGTGGTCGGGTTCAGTGATGGCCCAGCAGCCGTGGTACGCGCCACTCTCGTCGTTGACCCAAGGCACCATCAACTCGTCCTTCAATTGCTGGCTACCAAAGTTGGAAATGGCCATCACCGGTAGCATGTCGACGAGAAACGCGGTCGCCAGTCCGAGGCTGCCCCACCCCAACTCTTCCAACACGATCGACTGCGTAAGTGCTGAAAGTCGCTCCTCTGGACCTCCCGCCTCACGGGATAAGAAGAGTCGGTGATAGCCAAGCGACTTGAGTGTCGCCATGGTGCTGAAGAATGGCGAGCCTGGCGCGATTCGCTCCTCGGGCGTCATCCGGTCCAGCTTCATCGCGGCTGGTCTGAGTACTTCCAACGCGACACGGTGCGCAGATTCGCGAAGCGCCCTATCGTCATCGTCTAAAACCGCTAAATCAAGCAATTCCCACCCCCACGTAGACTTAGGCGTAACCGTAAGCATATTTCCTCTCGCTAACTAGGGCATAAAGACCCAAGAGCCGCTTGCAGCGCTTAACGGCAAGTGCCAATGTCGCTTAGGAGACGGACTCGCCAATTGCTACGGTGTCAATCTTTACGCCCGGATAAAGAGTCTCTGATGCGAAGTCTTCTAAACGAGGTGATGGGGCAATGGCGGACGCTTCGTATCGCTTTTTTCGTTACCGGCGCCATCACGCTGATACTCTTCGCCATCCTTCTCCTGGGCGCCACGGCATTTCGCTTCCCACTCGCCGCGGCCGTGGCTCACGAGCGCAGTCACTGAGCGGACCCGGCAGGCGGCGCGTGGGCCGGACCGTCAGTCGCCAAAGCCGCCCAGGCACGCGAAACTACGGAACGATGACCGCTCGACCGCGCAGGGAACCCTCGTGCAGCCTCTCGTACGCGGTGGGGGAGGCGTCAAGCGAGAACACCTCGGTCTCGACGTGTACCAGACCGCGCCGCGCTAGTTCGAGCACCTCGAACAACTCGGACCGCGTGCCCCAGTACGGAGCGCGGATGGACGAGTCGTAGGGCCCCGCGAGCACACCCACCGGCAGCACGCCGGCCCCGACCCCGACCAGCACCGCGTCGCCTTCGACGCGAACGACCGCCTTGGCCAGATCCATCGTGGCTTGCGCGGCGACGAAGTCGAAGACCGCCGTCGCCCCCAGTCCGTTGGTCAACGCCTTGATCTCCTCGATCGCGGCGGCGTCGGAACGCATCGTGTGATGCGCACCTACCTCAGTGGCCAGGGCCAGCTTCGCGTCGTCCACGTCGAGCGCGATCACCGTCGCCGGACTCAGCGCGCGCAACAACTGCACCGCTACGTGCCCGAGGCCGCCGACTCCGATCACCACGGCCGTCGAGCCGGGCACGAGTTTCGCCAGCGAGCCCTTGATCGCGTGATATGGAGTCAGACCAGCGTCGGTGAGGCTCACGGTCTCGACCGCGTCGAGCCCGCCCAGGGGCACAACGTGGCGAAGATCATCGATGATCATGTACTCGGCCATCGAGCCGGGCGCACCCAGCCCCGGGGGCACGATGCCCTCGGCGGCGGCTCTCTCGCAGTAGTTTTCGTGCCCCTGGGCACAGGCGTAGCACTGACCACATCCCCAAGGACCGTACACGGCGACCTCCACGCCGAGATGGCGCCCGTCGACGCCCTCGCCCACCATGTCGATGATCCCGGCGCCCTCGTGACCGAGCGTCAGGGGAAGTCCGAACGTATAGACCTCGGCCGGCAGGCTCATGAGAAAGGCGTCGGAGTGACAGACGCCCGCGGCGGTGACCTTCAGTCGCAACTGCCCGGGGCCCGGCACCGGCGTGTCGATCTCGACCACTTCTGGCGCAGATCCAATGGTTCGATATTGCAGAGCCTTCACGATGACTTCCTTTCGTCAACTACCAGCTACTCCCACCGTAGGTTCGTGATGGCAGCCCGTAAAGGCCCATTGGTCCTTTCGCCGAAGACTCGTCGCTCGATCGACTAGTCGTGCTCGGCGAGGAATGACCCGACGACCTCGATGTACCGCTCGGGCCCATCGACGAAGGGCATGTGACTGGAGTTCTCGAAGATCTTCCAGCGGACGTTGGGAATATTTCCGATGTGAACTCGCACGCGACGATTGCCATTCAGAAAATCCCACGGAAAATCCCACATACCAATCCAACACCACCGGACGAGTTTTCTTTCAAATCCGGATGAATCCGATCTCACCGGACCATTCCGACCGTTTGCAGCCACCTCATAATCCCTCGGTCGTGGGTTCGATCCCCATCGGCCCTACTACCAAAATTTTTCAGTTGATGCGACCTTGTCTTCGGTTAGCTGCGATAGTGAAATCGCGCCTGGAGCACGACGACATCATCCTCATCAACGAGATAGACGAGTCGATGTTCCTCGTCAATCCTCCGAGACCAACATTCTTCGAGGACGTGTCGAAGCGGCTCCGGTTTGCCAGTTCCTTCGGTCGGGTGACGAAGGACGTCCTCGAGAAGTCGATTAATTCGCTTCAATGTCGACTTGTCGTTGGTCTGCCGATGGCAGTAGTCCTCCCAGCCGAGGGGAGTAAAAACCAGACGCATTAGGACAGTTCGTGCTCTTCACGCTGACCCGTTCGGGCTTGGGACAAGCTCTCAAGCAGTCGTCGAGCGTTCGCGGGGGTGCGAAGAAGAAGTGCTGTCTCGTTGAGCGCGTCGTAGTCGGCGCGCGAAATAAGAACGGCGTCACCCCCTTTAGAAGTGATCTCCACGGGTTGACGATCGTCGTTAACTTTTTGAATGAGCGGAAAGAGGTTCTTCCGAGCCTCGCTTGCGGTGATCGACATTGGCCCTCCTACGATCTGGTCGACTAGTACCATTTATCGTACCATTCCGGGCAGGACTTGCATTGGTTACAACGGTCGCAATGAAACTCCTTTGCTTCTTCCTTTGCTACTCGAATTTGTAGACGCAGAGTACGTCCGGGTCACATTGTGGACTTTTCGAGGGACCGACCAGTACTGGTTGGACACGATGGACCTGGAATACGTATTGCGTGCCTCTCATAATCCCTCGGTCGTGGGTTCGATCCCCATCGGCCCTACTAATCAGGACATGGCCATTCAGGTATACGCCCCCGATAATACGACTCGCTCAGCAATGCAGTTTGCGACTCGGGGATGTGCGGTATGCAGTTAGCGCGCGCCTAGCGTCCCCAACAGGAACTTATGAGATGCGTGTTGTCCTTAGCGCCGACATGGCGTAACTAGTATCACCTTGCCAACTGATCCAAGCGACGGCTCACAGGAAAGATCAGAAGTAGTGCCGTCGACCGCCGACAGCGTGGCCCAGCGCTCCGAGGAGCCAGAGGACCAGCCCTACAACGAGCACGATCGTCCCGATTGTCCACACGATGGCGATCCCCGTGATGAATCCAATGATGAGAAGTACAACGCCGAGAAAAATCATGAATCCTCCAGGGCTATTAGGTAGTTTCGTAATTGCAAGCATCGCTGCCAGTTCGCCCCATCAAGAGGCGCGGACGACACTGCATGAGTTGTCGCTGTTTCGGTAAGTTCGGAACTATTTGCGACGCGACGCATCCTTGGCCTTGTCGATAATTTTTCCGGCCTTGCTCTCTGCTTTCTTAGCCGTCTTTTCGACTTTATCTTTAACGTGGCCGACCTTTTCTTTGGCCTCGCCAGCTCGACGGTCAGCCTTACCTTTGGATTCAAGGTTCTTGTTACCCGTTATGATTCCCGCCACTTCTTCTACTTGACCCTTTCGCTTCTCACTCTTTCCGCCCATATTGCACCACCTTTCTTGGTCCTGATATTTGATAAGAATCCGTAAAACCTCCTGCGTGAACCTTGGGTCACTGCCGAGAGTGAACGGGGTCCGTTCACGACGTGATTTCGAAGGTACCCGAGACCGTTACTTGCGCTCTTCGTGCTCCGAAGTCGAACGCCCCTCCGAGTCGGTCGTCTGGCGACTCATTGAGTGCGTGCCGGTGCCCACCTCACGTCGAGACGCAGCGAAAACAATTGTCGAAACGACGAATCCGGCGGCTCCGGCAATCATCAAGATCAGCCCCACCGTGGAAAGACGAAAACCGTGACCTTGATACGTCACGGCCCAGTACATGATCGCCCCAGCGACAGCTGCGATAGCACTCAATACCATTCCGGGAAGACCCATTTCGCACCTCCTCATTTCCCTGGCCGTTTGCCAGGTAGGAAAGAGTCAAGAATCGACTCCCTCCCTATTTATACTCCTGAAATGCCGCTTGGTCATGACCTGTACCAATCGCCTCTGGTGCGACGAGCTTGCGCTAACGAATCCACCTCGAAACTCTTGGTGCCGGGCCTTCGACCGGCGTCGATGAGCGTCTGATGCGTCCACTTAGAGAGCGTCTGGACGCTGGCCGACGGTTCCTCGGCCAGTGACTTCACCGATTCGTCGGCGAGAAGACGCGCGCTGACGTGACGTCGGAAATTGGCCGAATATCGATAGGGCATGACTACCTCCAGGTAGATCACAGCCACACTCGCATAAACGAGGTCCACTATTCGGGGTCAAGGCCAAAGAGGTGTGTATATGTGTAGGGAATCACTTTGTTCGTCGACCGCAGTTCTCAATTTCAGTCAATCGGGACTGCTGTTGGAAGAGGCGTCACCTCTACCGGTGGCATTGTCCAACTCTGCTGGACTCCTCTAAGGAATGACGCAACTGGGGGTTTCCCCTACTCATCGAATGTGGAGACTGATACCCACCAGCAGGAGAGGCCACAAGATGACGGCAAGTACTGCTGAGACCACAGCGTGGAAGCTTGCGAGGTGCACAAAATACTTGTGGGAGTTGGCCACGACCACGCCAATAACGGCATAGACCACAGATATGACCGAACCAATTCGACTTCGACCCATAGGAGCCGTCTTTTCTGAAATTGTTGTCGATTCCAAAGGTACTCTTCGGAAATGGTGTGACACTCAACCAGTCTCCAGTCAATCACTGGCGGGGTGCTAATCGGTTGGTTCGACGGGTGTGGCGCCGTATTGCTCACCTGGCGATACGAAGCAGCCCAACAATTCCGACAGCGTAGAACAACAGCGCCAAGATCGATTCGGGTCCTAGTCGTTTCGGTCGTGAAGGACGCACGATCACACCGCCGACGTACATCACGGTCAACACCAAACTGAGCGAAGCAAGCCATGCGACCGCGGCACCAGTTGTCGGCAGTACCGGTTTCGCCGCAACGAGGTCTGCCAGCACGAATAGACACAGCTGAAACGCATTGCCACCAAAAATATCGCCGATTGCGAGTTGATGGTCGCCGAGACGTACGGCCTCGATTCCCGAACTGATCTCCGGAAGTGCTGACGCTAACGCCAGGACGGTCGCACCGAAGACCACCCCGTTGACACCGAAGCGGTTTGCCAGTTCGTTGCCGCTGACCTCGAGCGCGACACCCGCCAATAATGTCACCGCCGCCGAAAGTCCGAAGAGTGTCGCAACACGCGTCGTTGAATGCTTTGCGCGCGCGGCGTCGACGACCGGATGACGGACGCGGCGATGAGGACGCCCGGGCTGACTGCCCGCCATCACCACCTCCCACTTTGGATGCGATCGCGTCCGGTTCAGTACCCAGATTCCGCCGATCCAGATGACCACGATCGCGAACGACGCCGGACTGAAGCGCCCCGCTATGACCATTGACTTCGGCAGCAACGCGCCCATGAGCGCCACTGACACGGTGAGCACAACCAGCAGTCCCTCAAGAACTGGCACGAGGGATCCGACGAGGAATGTCAGAGGCCTCGGGGCAAAGAGATCACACACGACAAGCACCATCGTTGCTGTCGCTGTGCCGCCGATCAGGTTTCCAGCCGCTAGGCCGAGGTGGCCCGACGCTGCCGCGGAGATCGTGATCGCCAACTCCGGCAAGCTACCGGCGATGGCAAGCAGCACCATCCCGCCGATTGCGTCGCCGATTCCCAGGCGTCGATCAAGTTCATCGGTCGATTTCGAAAGTTCGACACCGGCGACCCAAGTCGCCCCAGATGCTGCGACGAACACGAGCATCACCAGAAATATTGGAACAGACGCCACATTAGAATTATCGTCGACGCGATCGGCGGGATGGTTGATGAGTCACAGATCAATCCGACACCATCGGGCCATTTCGATCCACTGCATCCACCTCATGATCCCTCGGTCGTGCGTTCGATCCCCATCGGCCCAACTAAATTGAAAATCTAAATCAACGAATTCGGCGATTGCGCACCATGTTGAGCAGTGGCGACGGAATGAATCGCTTTATCAGCGCTGATTGATGGCGCAGGTGCGCCAGGTCCCGCACGTCAGCCTCGTGTTGGCGTTCGAGCGCGTCGAATTTTCCCACAAGAATCTCGTGCTCGGCCTTTAGAGATTCGTGGCGTTTCGTTTCGTCGTGGAGTCGATCGGTGAGATCGACGAGGTCACTTGACAGGCTCTCGAGCGACCGCGTGCCATCATTACGCACCGCCTTAACGACGAATTGATACGTCTCGGACTCGCGATCTTCGAGGATCGCCGCGAGCACTTGGTCGTCGACGTCGCTGCGTTGCACCCCAATTTCGGTGCCAAAGACGGGTTGCGTCACGCGGCACACTTCCACGGCCACGAGGCCCGCCTTCTTCACTAACTCGAGGAGACTCTCCTTGGTAAAGAAATAGATATGCGTTTGATCGAGAAGTCCGCTCTCGGAGTAAGGAAACGTGCCCTTGATGAGCGCGATCTTCACGTCGGCGTGCGCGATGTTGGGCACTGAGATCACGACCATCCCTGACGGCTCGAGATGCTTCGCGGACTCGCGCAATGCGTGAAGGGGGTCCTTCAAGTGCTCCAAGACGTCGCCAAAGAGGATGGCGTCGAACTGCTCACCTGCTAATTCGTCCCATAACACGTCGTCGTCGAAGTCGCCGACGACGACTCGCTCGAGCCACTGCATCGCCGGAGAGACAACTTTCGAGTCAATCTCGACACCCACGACGCTGCAGCCCTGGCCGTGCAGCATTTCGCTCATGTGGCCTGAGGCGCAGCCCGCTTCGAGGACACGCTTATTGAAGCCGATCATGCGCAGCATCACGGCGTGCGAGTTGTTCTCGTCATCGGGGTTAATGGGCGCGTGATAGTGCGAGAGCATGGAAAAAATCTAGTCGTCCATGTTTCAGGTGCCAAGGCCCGTACGAACACGGCCTTGTAGGTGCCGATGCCCAGCACGCCAGTGCCAGCGCCGACATCGTTGCTCACGGACCGGGACCCGAGGAAATGCTAGAAACGGTATTTACTTCGAGTCTTTTCGACGGTGGGCGAGCTGACGGATCAAAGTGATTCACAAGTAATCAGAGCGGGGGCGCAGTGATAACTGAAACGGCAGCGACTCCGGCTCGGGTACGTGGCGCGTCGCAGCACTTTGACGTTGTGATCATTGGCGCGGGCATCTCTGGCATCGGCGGCGCGCATCATCTCATCGAGCAGTTCCCGAGTAAGAGCTTCGTCATTCTCGAGGCACAATCAGGTTTCGGTGGCACTTGGCGGACGCACCGTTACCCCGGGACACGCTCGGACAGCGACCTCTACACCTACGGCTACCGCTTCAAACCATGGACCGGTCCGCCACTCGCCGAGAAAGACGCGATTCTCAACTACCTCGATGAGGTCATCGACGAGGACAATCTCACGCAACACATTCGTTACGAACACACCGTGCGGTCAGCGCAGTGGTCGAGTGAGAACAAGATCTGGACACTCATCATCGAGCGGGCCGACACGGGCGAACGCGTCCAGTTCAGTGCGAACTTCCTTTGGATGTGCCAGGGCTACTACCGACACTCGGCGGGTTACACGCCCACGTGGGAGGGGATGGAACGCTTCTCCGGTACGTTCGTGCACCCCCAGACCTGGCCCGAGGACCTCGACTACAAGGACAAGCGCGTGATCGTGATCGGCTCGGGCGCCACGGCGGCGACGTTGATTCCCGCGATCTCCAAAGAGTGCGCCCACGTCACGATGCTGCAGCGATCGCCCACGTTCTTTTTCATTCGACCGAACGCCAATGAAGTTGCCGACATGTTGCGCGAGCTCGATATCCCCGACGAGTGGACCCACGAGATTGTTCGACAGAAGATTCTCTTGGACTTTGGACTCATCACGCAACTGGCGCTGGACTACCCCGATCTGGCACGCGAGGAGTTGCTCAAACCGCTCAAAGAAATACTCGGTGACGACTTTGACATCAAGACGCACTTCAACCCGACGTACGAACCGTGGCAGCAACGAATCGCAGTAATTCCCGACGGTGACTTGTTCGAAGGCATCAAGGACGGCAGCGTGTCGGTCGTGACGGACGAGATTGACTGCTTTGTCGAAACGGGAATCAAGCTCAAGTCCGGAGCGCTCTTGGAAGCTGATCTGATTATCACCGCGACTGGTTTCAATCTGAGTGTTCTCGGTGACATTGACGTCACGATTGACGGTAAGCCGCTCGACTTCTCGCGCACCATTACGTACCGCGGCATGATGTTCACGGGCGTGCCGAACTTGCTCCAAGTCTTTGGCTACTTCCGCGCGAGTTGGACACTACGGGTGGACCTCATCGGCGATTTCGTGTGCCGACTGCTCAAGCACATGGAGGATCGCGGAGTCGCGGTTGTCGCGCCGCAACTTAGACCAGAAGACCTCGGCATGAAGTTGCTGCCGTGGGTCGATCCCGACGATTTCAACCCGGGCTACCTGACGCGAAGTTTGAACCTTCTGCCCCAACAAGGCGACCGAGACCCGTGGCAAAACGGTCTGGCCTACTGGGTCGAAAAAGAGTCGTTGCCGATGGCCGACCTTGACGACGGTTCGCTGCGGTACAGCTAACCGCGTTGCCTTAGAGGTGTGCGAAGCGTCAGCGAAGATGTTCTAGAACCAGTGGATTGACCACGTGGGTGGGCACACCCGCGGCGAAGTTCGTGATCTGGTCGAAGATGTCCGTGAAGTGAATCTCCCATTCGTCGGTCGAGACGTACCCGATGTGCGGCGTACAGATGACGTTGTCCATGTTCAATAAGGGATCCTTCGTATCAAGCATCGGCTCGGTCTCGAAGACGTCGAGTGCGGCCATGCCAGGGCGGCCGGCGCGAAGGGCGTCGACGAGCGCGCCGGGCTCGATCAGTTCAGCGCGACTGGTGTTAACGAGTAGTGCTGATGGTTTCATTCGATCAAGATCACTTCTCGTAACAATCCCGCGCGTAACGTCAACGAGTCGTAGGTGTAACGAGAGTACGTCGCTCGTCTCGAAGAACTCTTCCTTGGACGACGCCACCGTCATGCCGTCACCCGTCGCTGTAGCGCGTGACGACTCGCTGGCCCAGAACACGACGTTCATGCCAAACGCTCGACCGTACTGCGCCACGACGTTGCCAATCCGACCGTAGCCATAGACGCCGAGCGTTTTGGCGATCAACGAGTGTCCAACGCTGTTCTGCCATCGACCTTCTTTCATCGACGTCACTTGCTGGGGAATTCGATGCAGAGCGCTGATGACGAGTCCCCACGTCACCTCGGCGGCGGCGTAACACGGTGTGCCGTCATGCAAATTGGACGAGACGACGATGCCCAGCCGCGTGCACGCGTCAACGTCGATGTGGGGGTACACGCTGCGTTGGCTGATAAGTCGCAGTTTCGTAAGTCGCTCGAGGAGTGGCGTTCGAATCGCCGTGCGCTCTCGAATGAGTACGAGAACTTCGACGTCGCGGAGTCGCCTCGCTAACTCGTCAATGTCCGCGCAATGGTCATTGAAGACCGTGACGTCGTGGCCATTCAGTTTTGAGAAGCACTTGAGTGTGCGAACCGTGTCGAAGTAGTCATCAAGAATCGCTATCTTCACTGTTCAACGGCGCTCTGGCGAGTGTTGCCTGAAGTATTCACGCTAACGATTATGCACCTGTGGACCCGAGCCACCTCCATTTGTTACTTCGTGATGACAACTTCGGGTTGGAGGCCATCGCTCGCTTGATCCAGGTCAGAATGGTTCCGTGATCGTCTTTCGTAACCAGAACGAACCGGGATAACGATGACTCGACGTGCTCAACGGCGTGTCCTAGAACGCGCCTTGGTCACGCTGTTCGCTGGCGTCTTGTTGATGCTGGCGGCGATGACTGGGGCGCCCGACGCGGCGAACGCGGCGTCGGGCGCAAGCTCTTGGACGGTGTACCACGGCAACGTGGCGGGATCCGGCGTTTCCACGGCGCTCCGGGCGGTCAACACGACGAAGAGAGCGTGGACGTCGCCTGCGTTGCAAGGCCAGCTCTATGGTGAACCTCTCGTCTTTGGAGGTGCCCTCTTTGTCGCCACGCAAGACAATCTTGTTTACGCACTTTCGTCATCGAACGGTTCGATTCTCTGGGCTCGACGCCTCGCGCGAGCGGTGCCCTCGTCGAATCTGCCGTGTAGCAATATCTCGCCCTTCGTTGGCATCACGGGAACGCCGGTCATTGATCCATCGAGGAAAGAGATTTTCGTCGTGGCGGATGAACTGGTGGGCGGAAAACCCCAACATCGTCTCGTTGGATTAAGCACCACGTCGGGGGCCGTTGAACTCAACCAAAGAGTCGATCCTCCAGGATCTGATCCCGCCGCGTTGTTGCAGCGCACGGGATTGACGTTGGACGCGGGTCACGTTGTCTTCGGGTATGGGGGAAATTACGGCGATTGCGCGACGTACCAAGGACGCGTCGTCTCAGTAAAAGAGACGGGCTCGACGCCGGCGTTTTTCACCGTGGACGCGCGGGCGGGTCAAAGTCAGGGTGCCATTTGGATGGGCGGTGCCGCGCCCGTGATCGACGCGAGGGGAAACGTCTGGGTGAGTGTGGGCAATGGATCGGTCAACTCGTCAGGCCAGGTCTACGACGACAGCGACTCAGTGCTTGAGCTGTCGTCCGCGCTTCGACTGCGCCAGTACTTCGCACCAGCTGATTGGCCGCAGAACAACGCGAGCGACCTGGACATGTCGATGGCGCCCGCGTTACTCGCGAACGGACAAGTTGTCCTCGCTGGCAAATCTGGAATTGCCTATCTCTTGAATGGTGCGCACTTGGGTGGCATTGGCACACAAGAGTCGAGCCTTGCTAATGCGTGCTCGAACAATATCGACGGAGGCAGTGCCGTGGTGGGTCTGACTGTCTATCTACCTTGTTTGAGCGGTACGGTCGCCGTGCGCGCCACGTCGACGCCGCCAACGCTCACTCTTCTTTGGAGTTCGAGTGGTGGGGGACCACCCATCGTCGCGGCGGGTCTGGTGTGGACGGTTGGACAAGACGGCGTTCTCTACGGTCTCGATCCTTCTTCTGGCCACGTACGACAACAAGCCTCAATAGGCACAAGTGCAAATCACTTCGCCACGCCGAGTGTCGGCGACGGTCTTCTCCTCGCAACCTCGACCAATCGAGTCGTCGCCTTTCGCGCGAGCGCCAGTTCGTAGCGAGCGACATGCCAACTGGTTCGTCGCTGGATGAAGCGACGTCTTTCTCAAAGCGATAGGGGAATTGATTGAGCGAAGGCGAATCGGTTCTCGGGGTCGTTGCGGTGTTTCACCTTCGACAGCCTCTCAAGATTCGTCCCGTAGTAGGCGGTCTTCCAGTTGGAGAGTGTCGGGTCGATGTAGTTCTGATACGCGCCCGTCCGCGGGTTGAAGACGTCGGATCCGAGCCACGTCAACCACGCTTGACCCGCATTTATCTCTGACGGTGGTGTCGCACTCGACCATGAGTACGTGGCTTTGATGCAAGCCAATTTGTCACGATGCACGAACGCCGTCTGATCAGCGGCCACGCGATTGATCGCTCCTCCATAGGCATCAAACGCCAATGCACCGCCGACCGTGGGCGCGTGAGTGTGAAGGTTAACGATGGCGTCGACCATAAGCGCCGCCTGGGCGTTCGTCATGGGGGCGTTGACGTAACTGGACTTTGCGGAAAACGCCGATCGACTTAGGTGACCGTCAGGATTTTGCGATGGAAGATGGCACGAGGCAATGGAAAGTCCCGAACAACCGGCTTCGATCTTCATCGCGTCGAGGTAGTCGTTCGACTCGATAAAGCTATAGGTCGGCTTCGCTCCGATGTCTGACTGAAGTGACGCCAAAAGCCTTGCTAGTGCCGACTGTGAACCGCAGTAGACGCCACTCATTTGCGCGAGAAAACCGTATGAACCCTGAGAGAGCAATTGGCAGTTCGACCACAACTCGTCGGGCGCCGAGTGAACCCAGTGCTGCCATGCTTCGACCATCGTCGCCGCTTCGCTCCAGGGGTACTGCAACGTGAACAACGTGACCTCGGGCATGGGGTGGACGTTGAAGTCAAACGACGTAGCGACGCCCAAGTTTCCGCCGCCCCCGCCTTGGCACGCCCAAAAGAGATCGGCGTGATTACCGGCGTTCGCCGTGAGGAGCTGGCCGTCGGGAGTGACGATGTCAATTGAGCGCAGATTGTCGCAGGTGAGTCCGAACTTGCGGCCAAAGACGCCGACGCCGCCTCCCAACGTGAGTCCGGCGATGCCGACCGTGGGACACGAGCCACCGGGCAAGAGACGGTTGTGAGCGCCGATGGAGTTGTAGACGTCAATAAGCGTCGCTCCTGCTTCGACCGTGGCGATGTTGGTGTTGGTGTTCACCGAGATTGATTTCAAGCGACTCACGTCGATGACTAAACCGTTGCAACTCGAGTAACCGCCAAAGCTATGGCCGCCCGATCGAGCAGCGACTTGAAGAATGTGCGACGAAACAAAATCTACGCAGCGTCCCACGTCGTCAGCGCTGGCGCAGTACGCAATCGCTTCCGGATGAAGATCGACGAATTTTGAGTTGTACAGCAGCCGATCGATGCCGTACGCGGCGCTCGAAGGTAGGACCAGTGTGCCGGTCAAGGAGTTGGCTAAACGACGCCAATCGGACGACGTAGGAGGGCGAAGAGCCGTCGTGGTTGTGGTGGATCCCGGCTGATGCGTGTTGCAGCTTTCGAGCGACACCGCCGCGACCACTGCTCCCGACGCCAACGCGCCCAACTGAAGACCTCGGCGAAGAAACGCTCGTCGATCGAGAGGCGGTGATGGTGTCACGACGCGACGTTAGAGGACAGCCCACCTGGCCAAGAGGTGGGGCGCTCGAATGGCGTCAAGCGCACGGCGCGAATTGATATTTTGTCGCACTATCAAATTTGACCACGCCATCGATACAACGCTGGTCAATGACGATTGTGTGACGATTCTCGTTGTCAATGTTTAAGCGCCCTACTTTGAGGCGGCGACACGCGCTTTGCCACTAAGACCCGACTAAGAATTTCCGTGGCTTTAGCGGTTCATCAGAAACGTCAGGGTAGTCTTCGATGTCGACTTTCTCTTGTGACACGTGAATTGGCCGACTATATCGATTCCAATCAATGAAGACGCGACTCAACTGTGCCGATTAGTGCGGAGAGACGCGTGAAGTGACGAATTCAAGCCAACAGATCATCAGTGAGGGGATTGACCAAGAGTGTCGAAGTCAGATTTGAGAAGGGCAGCGTTGAGCAAAGTCCTCGTCGCGACGTGTGTCGCGGTAGGCGCCGCGTCGCTCTCCCTCTTTGGCGCCATTACCGCCAGTGCCGCGGGCGCTGACACGGTCTCACCGGCGTTCTACTTGGCCCTCGGTGGTTCGGCGTCCGTTGGGGTCCAGCCAACTGTTGCGGTTCCAAAGGGCCAACCAACCAATCAGGGTTACGCGAACGACATTGTGGCGTACGAAGCCGCGCGCGGCGTTACCGTGCAGCTCACGCAGCTGGGCTGTCCGGGCGAAAGTACGGCGACCATGATCAATGGCAACGATCAGTGCTATCGAACGCACGACACCCAATTGGCCCAAGCTATGTCGTTCTTGCTGAGGCACCGAAGCGACCAGGGCATCGTCACTATCGACCTCGGGTACAACAACCTTCGTAGCTGTTTCAAGGCCAAAACGGTCAATCAACTGTGCGTCGCGAACCAACTCGCTCTCGTGAGACAACAGCTGCCAACGGTAATCGCGGGTCTAAAGAACTCGGCGGGCGTCGGCGTTACTTTCGTGGGCGTCGGCCACTACAACCCGTTCTTGGCTTCTGGTGTTTCTGGTCCAACCGGACAAGAGTTCGCTACTGATACCAACGCCGTTATTGGTCAACTGAACTCGACATTGCAAGTCTTGTACACGAATGAGGGCATCCCCCTGGCGCCCGTCGCGACAACCTTTCAAGGTCGCGACGTCCAGCGAGTGAGGGTTTCCGGTGGCGCCGTTCTACCTGACAATGTTGCGCGCGCTTGCGCGTTGACGTGGATGTGCGAGGCCGCTCCTTACGGGCCCAATATGCATCCCAACGACGCTGGCTACGCCGCGATCGCCCTCGCCATCGAGAGCGTGCTGAAGACACCGTGGTCAGCTACAGCGCCGACTACGACAACTGCTGCTGCCTAATAGGTACACCCACTTTGGGGACGTCGCCAACACTTTCCTGGGAGAACGCGTCGGCGCGACTTACCGTCTCGGACCAGCGTTTCGTGCGCTCGTGCGTATATTGCTGGCGAAAAGGTTGGACGGGTTCGTTAAAGAGTGGAAGGTTCACTACCGCTAAGTCAATGAGTTCGACCTCAAAACCGTCGTGGGCGAGTCCTTGGTCAAAGAACCAGCGAGCGATGGGCTCACCGACGCGTCCCGGTCGAGTGCTGCCGATCACGACGTGCAGTGTTGGTTTGGACGAAGCCATAGGGGACGAGCCTACTTAAGGCGTTGATTTCGATGGTGGTGACAGCGCCTTTCTGGCTGTCTCGTCAGGAATGAGCGCCGATGGGTGACGGATTCATGTGTCGCGCGTTTCGTCGTCGAGAATTGTTTTCTACGTGTGTTATTGCAACGTGGTAGCGCGTTAAATTGAGAGTATGGCAAAGCAGAGTCGATCAGTGCCTGTCATGCAGGCGGTGTTGGACGCGGTCGCCGAACGCCTGATGGCTGGCGACGAGCTCGCCATTCGTATTCCCGAAATCTGTGATGCGACCGGGGTCAACTACGGCTCGGTCTACCACCACTTTGGCTCTCGCGAGGGTGTGATCGACGCCGCCTACAACATGATTTTTACCAAGTACGCCGAAACGGACCTGGCCCTCTTTCGACAGGTCAACGAGACCGTGGGATCGCTGGCGGAATACGTGACCCTCATGGAGCCAATATTGGCGACGGTGGCGTCAGGACTTGATCGAAGAGAGCGTCGAGCAATGCGCATCCGGATCGTTGCGGCGGCGACGACGCGCCCCGAACTCAGGGCGCTCATTGGCGAAACCCAAGCGCGCTTGAGTGAAGAGTTGCGTCGGCTCACCGAATTCGCGCAACGCCGTGAGTGGTTGCGCAACGACATCCCAGCCAGCAGCATTGCAGTTGTCTTGCAGGTCCTGGTGTTCGGTCGAGCCTTGGACGACATCTCGGACAGCCCCATTGACGAAGACGAATGGGAGCGCTCAATGATCGTGCTCTTCGCGGAACTGTTGAAGCGATAGTCCGGACGCCCGGGCGGTGTGCTGAACTGCGAGAGTGAAGTGGTTTCGTGTCATTGGCGTAGTAGTGCTCCTAGTTGTCCTCGTCGTGAGCGCCACGACGACGACGGCGCGTTCGAGTGCTCGCCTGATCGCGGCGCCCTGTAACGCGTCGTTGCTCGCTGCGCCCTACGACGGACCCCTCAAAGTTCGAAGCGTCAACAGTTTTGGTTGCGTGGGCGACTGGGCGTACCTCTGGGCAACGGTTGGCAGCGGCGTCCAGGAGATCGGCGTGACCGAGGTACTTCACTACCTCCCCGCGACGTCGTCGTGGAAGAACGCGTCACGTCTGAAGTACTGTGGCCACCACCTCTTGCCGAGCTACGTCGATCGCTGGGGTTGTCACTCGAACTGACCTAGTTCACACTTGACGTCATCTGATCACCACGAATGGCGACGATGGCGTGGCAGCTTTGGCAACAACATCGTCACTTCGTGTCCGAAGGGCCGTGCTATCACCTACGCTCTGGGGTCGTGCGTGCTCGAGGATTTGTCTCACTAGCGCGGGCCTCCGCGCAGGACCTCTTTAATCAGAAAACGGCCTTTGGTCGTCTCGCGTTGGTCCACGTCATCATGATGGCGGGCGACACGTTGGTCACCGTCTCATTGGCGGGCTCGCTTTTCTTCTCGGTCTCCCCGACGGAAGCCAAGGACAAGGTGCTCTTGTACTTGATACTGACGATCGCGCCCTTCGCGGTCGTCTCACCAGTGCTTGGTCCTCTCATTGACCGCTCCGCCAACGGGCGAAGGGTCCTCATTGCACTGTCGGCCGGGGTTCGCGCCGTGTTGTGTTTGTTGATGGCCGAGCACCTCAACTCGCTCTGGCTCTTTCCACTGGCTTTTTTCCTATTGGTGTCGTCCAAGCTCTACGTCGTTACGCGTGGCGCGTTGGTCCCTGAAATGGCGAGAACCGATCAGTTCCGCGAGCACGCCGGCCTCGTTGGCGAAGCTGGTTGGCCGAATGAAGAGATCAACGAAGAAAAAGGGTTCGCCGGCTTCAACGCGCAACTCACGTTGCTCGGAACCCTCGTTGGTTTGATCGCGGGATCGATCGGCGCGGGCATCTTGAAGGGCATTGGCGCACCAACTGTTCTGATCGTCGCCTCGGTCGTCTACGTCGGCGCCACGATCACGAGTTTGCGACTACAACGTCCGGCCAAGATTATCCGTGATCAGGTGAGCGGCCTCACCCAAGGTGAGCGCGATCGTAACGCGCTCAACCCCCTCGGGGACGTCGAGGTCGCGTGGGGTCTCGCGGCGGCGGCGTTAATGCGCTTCGCCGTTGGCTTCGCGACGTTTCTTCTGGCCTTTGGTCTTCGTCGCGAGTCCGCGGGACTTGGCTGGTACGCCTTCGCACTCGGAATCAGTGGAATCGGTGCGCTAGCGGGACTGGCCTTCGTGACGCGCGTGCGCAACGCTCTCAAAGAGTCGACGCTGCTCGCGCTGTCGCTCTTCGCGACGGGCGTGGGCGCGCTGCTCGCCTCGTCGCACCCGGTGCTCTGGGTGCAGGTACTTTTCGCCGGGTGGCTCGGACTTAGTTCTGCCGTCGCGCAACCGAGTTTCGACGCGATCACCCAGCGTAACGTCGCTCCGGGCGCGCAGGGACGCACCTTTGCACGCTTCGCCGTGCGACAACAACTCTTGTGGGTACTCGGCGCGTTGATTCCCGCTGCGATTGCGATGCGCTTCTCGATCGGTGATCGGTTCCTCGCGCTGTTGATGTTCATGGGTAGTGTCATCTATTCCATGGGGCGTCGCGTCGCACGACGCTGACACGTTGGTCGCAACTTTTCTTATGCTGTAGTGGGTTATGGCGACCTCACCACACGTTGATCCTTCGTCACCCCCACTCGACTCATTACCCCACGTCGTCATTGTGGGCGGCGGATTCGCTGGAGTGTCGGCGGGGCGAAAGCTCGCCAACAAAAACGTTCGCGTCACGATCATCGATCGCCACAACTTTCACACGTTCTTGCCGTTGCTCTACCAAGTAGCGACGGCCGGTCTCGAGCCCGCGGACGTGGCCTACCCGATACGCACCATCTTTGGTCACGCGAAGAACATCCATTTTCGCCACGCCCGCGTTAATCGGGTTGACCGGTCTCGTAACGTCGTCGTTCTCGACGGCGGCGTGGAGATCTCTTACGACCACCTCATCGTGGCGACGGGCGCTACCGCTTCGTACTTCAACATTCCCGGCGCGAAGCGGTACGCCATGCCGCTGTACTCGTTGGCGGACGCGCGCCATCTTCGAAATCGACTCCTGCTCTCACTCGAAGCGGCCGACGTCGCCGCCGAACTCTCGTCGGTGGCGCTCAACTTCGTCGTCGTTGGTGGCGGGCCGACGGGCGTAGAGACGGCAGGCGCGCTCTCAGAGCTCATCGACATCACCATCAAGCGTGACGGACTGCGCCTCGACGCGACGAAGGTGCGCATTCGATTGATTGACCTCGCGCCACGACTGTTGACGGCGTTTCCTGAGACGGCAAGCAAGTACGCAAAGAAAGAACTCGAGAAGATGGGTGTCGACGTCGAGTTCGGACGTTCCGTCGTGGAAGTCGAAGAGCACGCGCTGCGCTTCGCCGACGGTGAACGGCTCGAGGCGGCGGCGGTCATCTGGGCGGCCGGTATCACGGCGACCGGCACGTTGGCCGAGGGACTCGAGGAACGAAGTGGACCGGGCGGGCGGGCGCTCGTGGGTGATGACCTTCGAGTCGTTGGGACCGACAACGTCTGGAGCGTTGGTGACGCGGCGGCGATACCAACGACCAGCGGCTTTCAACCACAACTCGCCCCCGTCGCGATCCAATCCGGTCGCCACTGCGCGACGCAGATTCTTCGCGTCCTTAACGACGAGTCGACTAGCGCGTTTTACTATCGCGACAAGGGCATCATGGCGACGATCGGGCGTCGCGCTGCCGTGGCGAAGTTGCCCCACGGTGGCGTGATTCGTGGCACCGCCGGGTGGTTGGCCTGGCTCGCTCTGCACCTGTGGTACCTCGTGGGGTTCAGGAACCGACTGCGCGTGATGATCAACTGGACGTGGCGCTACTTCGACTGGCCCTCGGGACCGCGACTTATCGTCGCAGACGCCGAGACCGCGGAGTAGCTAATTAGACGAGTCGAGCTTCGAGATCGTCGACGAACGCGGTCAATTTTGCTGGCAGGCGATTCTTGAACTGGGCGTAGTTCTCTCTAATCAGCGGAACTTCATTGCGCCACTCGTTGTCGTGCACCGTCAAAAGTTCAGCCATGTCCGCGGGCGTCACGTTAAGACCCTCGACGTTGATCGCTTCGGTCGTGGGCACGTAGCCAATGGCGGTCTCTTTCGCGTCGCCGCGACCAGCGGTGCGCTCAAAGATCCACTCGAGCACTCTGGAGTTCTCACCAAAGCCCGGCCAGAGCCACCGTCCGTCCTCGCTCTTTCGAAACCAGTTGACGTAGAAGATCTTGGGCAACTTGGCTTCATCGAATCGATCTGAGAAGGTCAACCAGTGTGCCCAGTAGTCAGCCATGTTGTAGCCACAAAAGGGCAACATGGCAAAGGGGTCGCGGCGCAGGTTGCCCACGGCGCCCGTCGCGGCGGCCGTTGTCTCTGAAGCCATGATCGAACCCAAAAAGACGCCGTGGTCCCAACTTCGAGACTGGAAGACGAGGGGGATTACGCTCGCGCGACGTCCCCCAAAGAGAATTGCGTCGATGGGCACGCCAGCGGGGTCTTGCCACTCGGGGGCGATCGCGGGGTCTTGCTCGGCGGGCGCAGTAAAGCGTGAGTTCGGATGCGCCGCGGGCGTACCGAGTTCTTTGCTCCAGAGCTGACCCTTCCAGTCGATCAGTCCCTCGGGCGGCTCGCCCATGCCTTCCCACCACACGTCGCCGTCCGCGGTGAGTGCGGTGTTTGTAAAGATGGTGTTCGCCGCCATTGAGTACATGGCGTTTGGATTGGTCTCCATGTTGGTGCCCGGCGCCACGCCAAAGAATCCCGCTTCGGGGTTGATGGCGTAGAGACGTCCGTCGGGACCGGGCTTCATCCAACAGATATCGTCGCCGACGGTCTCGACCTTCCAACCGGGCAGCGTAGGCACGAGCATGGCGAGGTTCGTCTTGCCACAGGCGCTCGGGAACGCTCCCGTCACGTAACGCGACTCACCGGCGGGACTCGTGAGCTTCAAGATCAACATGTGCTCCGCCAGCCAGCCGTCGTCACGAGCGAGCACCGAGGCGATGCGAAGCGCGAAGCATTTTTTGCCCAAGAGTGCGTTGCCGCCGTATCCCGAACCAAAGGAGATGATCTCGCGCGACTCGGGGAATTGAACGATGTACTTGTTATCGGCGTTACAGGGCCACGGCACGTCGCGTTGACCCTCGGCTAAGGGCATGCCCACCGAGTGCAGGCACGGTACGAATTCGCCGGACTCACCGAGCACGTCGAGGGCGCCGTTGCCCATGCGGGTCATGATGCGCATCGACACCGCGACGTACGGCGAGTCGGTAATTTCGACACCGATGTGGGAGATCTTCGATCCGAGTGGTCCCATAGAAAAGGGCACCACGTACATCGTGCGGCCCTTCATTGATCCAGCGAGGAGCGCGTTGAGGGTCTGGCGCATTTCGCTGGGCTCGCGCCAGTTGTTCGTCGGTCCGGCGTCGATCTCTCGCTCGGAGCAAATGAACGTACGGTCTTCGACGCGCGCGACGTCACCGGGATCTGAGGTGGCGTAGTAGCTGTGTGGACGCTTGGCCTCGGACAGCTTGGTGAAGGTTCCATTGTCGACGAGCAGTTGGCACATCTCGTCGTACTCTTCGGCTGAACCATCGCACCAGTGGATACGATCGGGGGTAGTGAGCTGCGCCACTTCCTCGACCCATTCAATCAACTTCTTATTCGCGGTTGGGTACGTCACTTCATCCTCATTTGCAATCCCCGTGCCGTCTTGTTACGACGCGGACCAAGACCAATCGCCATGAGCGTGCCAACCGACCCAACCAAAGAACAGAGCCAGCACGAAGATGACGTACTGGAGCGTATAGGCAAAATCGTGGCGCTAGATTCCACGCCCCGTGGTGAACTCCACCTCGGCGACGACGCGGCGGTGCTTTTGCCCTTTGTGGGCGAGGCGATCGTGAGTACCGACGTGGCCGTTTTGGGCGTTCACCTGGACGCTGAACTTTTCTCACTCGGTGACCTGGGATTCAAGGCCGTGGCGTCAGCTCTAAGCGATCTCGCCGCAATGGGGGCACGTCCTCGCGCTCTGGTCACCGCCGTGACGGCGCCGCCGGGTACGGACTTAGAAGCGCTGCACCGTGGCATCGCGGAAGCGTCGGCGCTAGCGAACTGTCCCGTCGTGGGTGGCGATCTCTCTAGGGGCCACGACGTCGCCGTGACGGTGACGGTGCTTGGTGAGTGCCCCGGTCGAGGAGCGGTGTTGCGTAGCGGCGCCAAAGAGGGAGATGAACTCTTGGTGACCGGTCCGCTCGGGCGAGCGGCGGCGGGACTGCGGCTGCGTCGCGCGGGTGCTTCGTTAGATGACGAATTGGTAATGGCCCATCGTCGACCCCGGCCGTTGTTGAGCGAAGGGATGGCGGCGCGCGGCGCGCACGTGCACGCGATGATGGATATCAGTGATGGGCTGGGTCTGGATCTGCATCGAATGGCCAACGCGTCGAACGTCGGCTTTGCGCTGAGTGACGTACCTGTCGCGGAGGGAGCGACGCTCGAGGAGGCGATCAGCGGAGGCGAAGATTACGAGCTGTTGATCGCCACCAACGATCCGGGGCGGTTACGCCTGATGTTTTACGACCGTGGACTGCGCACGCCGCTCACGATTGGCGTCGTGCTCGGAGATAGTTCGCTGCGCACCCTGGTCGGTGAGACGTTTCTTCGCCGGGGCTTCGAGCACCAGCTCTAAATCTGGCTAAATGTTCGAGCGCGAGGGCTTGGTGATCTTGCCCGAACGCAGGCAACCCGTGCAGACGTTCACGCGCTTAGGCGTGCCCCCGACGAGTGCGCGAACGCGCTGGATGTTCGGATTCCAACGACGCTTGGTGCGTCGGTGCGAGTGAGAGACGTTCATGCCGAACGACGGCTTCTTACCGCAGATTTCGCAGACTGATGCCATGATGAACATTCTCCTTTGGTCCCAGCGCCCTCGGGCGGGGACTGGTTAAACCGAAGGTCCATTGTAGCATCGCTAACGATGACCACTCCCTCGATGCTGTCGGCTGGTGACCTGCGCGCAGCAATATCCACCTACGCGGAGCTCCTTCGTTCCCACAAAGAGGTCATCAATCGCCTGAACGTCTATCCGGTGCCCGACGGGGACACTGGCACCAATATGGCCCTCACGATCGAGTCGGTGAAGAGCGCGTTAGCTGAACTGTCTGACGACGCCACGATGGGCGTCGTCGCCAAGGCCATCGCTCACGGTTCACTCATGGGTGCACGGGGTAACTCCGGGGTCATCCTCTCGCAGCTCTTGCGCGGTTTGGTAGCCACGTTCCCAGCCGACGGCGAGGTCGCGCCCGAAGAGTTGGCTCACGCGCTCGAGAGCGCTGACGTTCTCGCGCGCCAAGCAGTGGTGCGACCCGTCGAAGGGACGATCCTCTCGGTGGCGCGCGCTGGCGCCGAGGGTGCGCGCGCCCACGTGGATTCGCTCGAGGTACTGGTGCGAGGCGCCCGAGACGCGGCGAAGGTCGCCCTTGCTAAGACCCCTGAGCAACTAGCGGTACTTAAACAAGCGGGCGTCGTCGACTCGGGTGGCGCGGGCCTCGTGTTGTTCTTTGACGCGCTGTGCCACGTGATCGCGCACGACGATCTTCCGGTCGCGCCCAACCTCGACTCGATTGAAGTGCACGTGCGTGAAATGGTGCGTGACGAGGGCGCCTTGAGGAATCTGCGCTACGAGGTGATGTACTTTCTAGACGCTGACGACGCCAAGATGCACGCCTTTCGAGAGGTTTGGGCCGGTCTGGGTGACTCGATCGTTATTGTCGGCGGCGAAGGTCTGTACAACTGTCACATTCATACCGACGAGGTTGGCGCCGCTATCGAAGCCTCTTTCGATGCAGGTCGCCCCCGTGATATTCGCGTCACCGACCTCGCCGATCAAGTGATCGAAGAACGTTGGGTTCGTGAGGCGACAATTGAGCCCAGTGACGACGAGGACGAGCCCGCCCCAACGACCGCCGTGGTTGCAGTGGTGGTTGGTGAAGGGATTGGTCGCATTTTCCGTTCACTTGGCGCACGTCAACTCGTGCTCGGAGGTCAATCGATGAACCCTTCGACGGCTGACCTCGTCGAAGCGGTGCGCGCGACGGGTTCGTCGCAAGTTGTGTTGTTGCCGAACAACAAGAACATTCGTCCCGTCGCGGAGCAAGTTGGCCAACTCGTTGATCAAGAAGTCGTCGTCGTGGCGACGAACTCCATCGTTGAAGGTTTCGCCGCGTTGTTGGCCTACGACCCCGACGCTTCGGCCGAGCAAAACGCGCAGGCCATGAGCGCGTCGGCGTGCAACGTGGTCGCCGGTGAGGTGACGCAAGCCGTGCGCGACACGACCACCGACGCTGGCGAAGTGCACGTCGGGGACTGGATTGGCCTTAACGCCTCGGGCGTGCTCTCGGTTGCGGACTCCATCGCTGGCGCGTCGAACGCGCTGCTCGCGATACTTGTGACGCCCGAGCACGAGCTACTCACCATCATCGAAGGGGACGGCTCGTCGCCCGCCAACACCCGGCGCGTGACGGAATTTCTTGCCGAAGAATTTCCCTGCCTGAGCGTCGAGGTGCACCACGGCGGTCAACCTCTCTACCCCTACTACTTCGGCCTCGAGTGAGTGACGCGCCGGCGCGGCGACTTCGCCAGTTGGGCGACGTGTCGGTCAGCCAGCTCCGCCACGTGGGGGAAAAGCGCACCGAAGCGCTGTCGTCGCTAGGGATCGACAACGTGTTCGATCTCTTGACGGTCTACCCGCGCCGGTACATTGATCGGACCCGTCGCGTTGACCTCTCGGATCTCAACGTCGGCGACGAAGCAGCCGTCTTTGGCGAGGTCAAGAAGGTGGCGGGACGGCGCACCCGACAAGGTCGTGCCATGGTCGAGGTGACCGTGAGCGACGAGGATGATTCGTTCAAGGTCGTGTTTTTCAACCAGGCGTGGCGCGAGCGTCAGTTGGGCGTCGGTGTCCAAGCCCTGTTCTTTGGCAAAGTGAGCGACTACAAGGGCCAGCGTCAGATGACGAACCCGGTCGTCGACGTGATCGTTGGCGCGACGGGCGAAGGGCGCGACGCCTCCAAGGTCGGCCGGGTGGTGGCGATCTATCCCGCCTCGGGCAAGGCCGGTATCACGAGTTGGGAGATGGGCGGTTTCATTGAAGAGTCACTTCGAAGGGCCGGACCACTGTTCGATCCGCTCTCTGTCGTCGAGCGCACAGCACTCGACCTCGTTGATCGCACCCAGGCGTACTGGGGGATTCACTTGCCCCACGACCTCGACGAACCCGTCGTGGCACGTCGACGCCTCGCCTTTGACGAGTTCTTACGGCTACAACTGTTGCTCGCCCTACGTCGCCAACGCCTTGAAGCGTCGTCGGCGGGCATTCGTCACCCTTTTGACGTGGCAGACCTTGTGCCCTCGTCAGAAGTTCCCGATCCCGAAGCGTCGTCACTCGTGAAGAGATTTCTCGCGGCGCACCGCTTCACGCTGACGAACGCGCAGCGGCGCGTACTCGAAGAGATCGCGCACGACATGACCTCATCTCTACCCATGCATCGCCTCTTGCAAGGTGACGTCGGCTCGGGCAAGACCATGGTCGCCGTGGCGGCAATGATGGCCTCGCTCGACGGCGGTCGCCAGAGCGTGATGATGGCGCCCACCGAAGTCCTTGCTGAACAACACCTCGCCTCATTGCGACGAGACCTAGAAGATCTTCGCGTTCTTGACGCCAGCGTGCTCGCCGGTGAACGACCACTGTCGGTGCAACTGCTCACGGGGCGAGTTCGAGCAAAGGACCGCCAAGGCGTGCTCGAGGGTCTCTTGAGTGGAGCGGTCGACGTTGTCGTGGGAACGCACGCGCTGTTGCACGAGGACGTGCGATTCAAGTCCCTGGGTCTCATCGTGATCGACGAACAGCATCGATTCGGCGTCGAACAGCGCGCCGCGCTACGCGACCAGGGTCGCGAGCGATCGAACGAGGGCACCGACCCTGATCTGTTGGTCATGACGGCCACGCCCATTCCTAGAACCGCGGCGATGGTGCTCTTTGGCGACCTCGACGTGTCGGTCCTCGATGAGATGCCCGAAGGACGTCGTCCCATTACGACGACGTGGGCGAAGGATGAAGGGGAGATCGACGCCTGTTGGCAGCGAGTGCGCGATGAAGTCGCGAAAGGACGGCGCGCCTACGTGATCTGTCCACTCGTCGAAGAGTCCGAGCGAGTCGAAGCGACGAGCGCCACCGAGGAGCGAACACGACTGGCGACGCACGAACTCAGAGGGCTCGCGCTCGGGCTTTTGCACGGTCAGATGAAGGGAAATGACAAGGAAGAGGTCATGCGCCAATTTCGCGTCGGCGAACTCGACGTGCTCGTCGCGACGGTGGTCATTGAAGTAGGCGTCGACGTGCCCGAAGCAAGTGTCATCGTGATCGAAGACGCGTGGCGTTTCGGCTTGGCGCAACTTCACCAGTTGCGCGGTCGTGTGGGTCGCTCCGACGAACAGAGTTACTGCTACTTGCTTGGTACGCCGCCGAGCGATGAGGGAGTAACACGCCTGAACGCACTTGTTGGTTCCAACGACGGTTTCGCCCTCGCCGAAGTTGATCTCGAAATGCGCGGCGAAGGAACGCTGCTCGGATCTCGCCAAAAGGGTCGTAGCGACCTCAAACTAGCGCGCCTGAAGAAGGATGAGGACCTTTTGATAAGCGCGCAGCGACTCGCTGCCTCGATGGTTGAGCACGACGACGAATCGCTCGAAGCGATGATGGACGAACTGCGACTTTTCGTCGACGACGACGAAGCAACCTATCTCTTCAAGTCATAAGACGTACCCTTAGAGGGTGCGAGTAATCGGAGGTGCGGCCCGCGGCCGTCAGCTCAAGGCAAAACTCCCCGCCACGGTGCGCCCGACTACCGACTACGCCCGCGAGGCGATCTTCTCCATGCTCGAGAGCCGCGGAGGACTCAACGACCTCGTGGTCGCCGACCTTTACTGCGGCTCTGGCGCGATGGGGATCGAAGCGTTGTCGCGCGGGGCCGCCAAGGTCTACTTCGTCGACACCGATCCACAATGTCTCAGTGCCGCCAAGTCGAATTTGGAGTCGTTGCGTTTAGCCGGGGACGCTCTTTTCGTGCGGGCCAATTTGCCCGTGTGGAATCCTCCGGGCGACCTCGACTTGGTGCTGGCCGATCCACCCTACGGTCCGCTCGATCTCGCCAGCGTGTTGCACGGCGTCGAGGCCGAGCGTGCGGTAGTGGAAAACGATCGCCATATGGAGGCGCCCGACGGCTGGATCGTGACGAAAACGAAGCGATACGGCACTACGCTCGTAACGATGTTAGAACCCAGCAGAGGGGACGACTCGTGACGGTTGGTCTATTTCCGGGCTCGTTTGATCCCTTTCACAACGGTCACCTCGAGATCGTCGAGCGCGCCGCGCAGATCTTTGACGAGATCGTGGTGGCGGCTATTCGCAACCCCCAAAAGTCCGAAGCGCTCTTCGATCTCGACGAACGACGCGACATGATCGCCGAGTCCGTTGTCCATCTCGACAACATCCGCATCGTGTCGATATCGACGTTGCTCGTGAACGTCGCCCGCGACGTCAACGCGACGGCCATCGTGAAGGGCCTGCGCGCCGTGTCGGACTTTGAGAGCGAGTTGCAGATGGCCCAAATGAATCGCTCCCTGTCGGGCGTGGAGACGTTGTTCCTGCCTTCGAGTTCGCACCACTCCTTCATTGCCTCGCGGCTCCTTCGAGAGGTGGCTCGTTACGGCGGGGACGTGACGTCCTTCGTGCCCGCGCCCGTCGCGAAGCGCCTGGCCGAAAAGTTCCCCGGAGGTGCAAAGTGACCTCATTTGACGGCTACGACGGCGACGAGTTCGACGACGGCAGTGCGCGTCACGTCCGGCGCGATATTGAAGCGGACCTTCGCGACCTCATGGAGCTCGTCTCGAACGCGAAACAGATGCCGTTGTCGAACTCGGCCTTGCTTTCGCGCGACGAAGTGATGGGCCTCTTGGAGCAAGCGCTGCACAGCCTGCCCGACGAGATTCGCGAAGCGAGGTGGGCACTGCGCGACCGAGAAGAGTTAATGGCCGCGGAAGCGCAAAAAGCCCAACAACTCATGGACCAAGTGCGCGCTGAAGCATCACGCATGGTTGACAAGACCGAGATCGTACGCCAATCACGCCTAAAAGCAGATCAGATCATCGCCGACGCTCATACCCAAGCTCGCCTGATGATCAATCAAAGCGAGGACTTCATCGACGGCAAACTCGGCGGTTTCGAAATCGTCCTCGAGCGACTCTTGAAGACCGCGCGGTCAGGGCGAGAGCGACTGAGCGCGCAGGGACTGCCGACGTCAATGATTAATGACGACGTCGCGACCGATGATTTCTTGTCACCTGCCCCTGCCCCGCAACCCTTTGAGAGTTACGACGATCCCGACCAGCAAGAGAGTTCCTTTTTCGATCAGGACTCTTTCTAGCCACCGTGGCCTCGCCGTACCTCGTCCCGGTCGCGCAGATTCTGCGCGACGTTCCCTCGTCATTCGATGTAGCCTTCGCGGCACCATTTGACGAGACCCACGAGTTCGCGCCGCGCGGACCCGCCGAGACCGACGTCTTTCCAGAAGCCCTCGTCGACGTGCGCGTGCGCTTAGAAAGCTTCATCGGGGGCCTTCGCGCGCGGGGTCGCGTCGAAGCGCCCTGGCACGGCGCCTGTCGACGCTGTTCGGCGCCCGTGCTTGGAATGTCGAGCGTCGCGGTGAACGAGCGCTTCGTCGACGAACGCGGACCCGGTGACGAAGAGACGTACCTCATCGAGCGCCACTTCGTCGATCTTTCTCCCATGGCGCACGACGCCATCCTCTTGGACCTGCCCCTCGCGCCGCTGTGTCGAAGCGACTGTCAGGGCCTCTGTCCCTACTGCGGGATCGATCGCAACGAAGCGACGTGCTCCTGTCAGGCGCCCCTTGATCCACGGTGGGCTACACTGGACGGACTCCAATTTGCGGACCCCGAGTCCGAGGAATCCAACGAAGTGTGACGGGTTCGCCCGTGCCAGGTGAAAGAGAAGATCGATGGCAGTTCCAAAGCGCAAGACCAGTAAGGCCAAGACTCGTAGCCGCCGCGCGGCCAACTGGCGCCTCGAGCGCCCCGCGCGCAGTGTCTGCCCACAGTGCGCAACCTCGAAGCTCCCTCACGTGGTGTGCCCGAACTGCGGATGGTACAAAAATCGCGTCGCGGTAGAGGTCAACTGAGTTGACCCTGCCCATCGCCTTAGACGCGATGGGAGGTGACTTCGCTCCCGTTGAGATCGTCGCGGGCGCCCGACGCGCCGTAGACGAACTGGGACTAAGCGTCATCCTCGTCGGCGTTCCAGAACTCCTGGGTGACCCCCTCGGCTTAGAGGTCGTTGCCTGCAGCGAAGTGATCGCCATGGACGACGAACCTGGCGCCGCGGTTCGAAAGAAAAAAGACTCGTCCCTAGTACGAGCGGCCGAACTCGTGCGCGACGGTAAGGCCAGCGCGATGGTCTCAGCGGGAAATACCGGGGCCGCGATGGCGTCGGCACTTCTTCGCATGGGCCGGCTCCCTGGTGTCCTTCGCCCCTGTATTGGCACTCCGATCCCGCAACCGGGCCGCACGCCAACGTTGCTCGTCGACGCGGGCGCGAACGCGGAGTGCAGCCCAGAGATGCTGGTGCAGTTCGCTCAAATGGCCTCGATCTACGTCGAAGCGCACTACGGCGTCGCGAACCCAAAGGTCGGACTGCTGTCCATTGGTGAAGAGTCCTCCAAGGGCACGCCGCTGGTCAAGGAAACCCACCGACTCCTGAGTGAACTTTCGTCACTAAACTTCGTCGGCAACGTCGAAGGTCGCGACCTCGTACCTTCCCCGGTCGACGTGGTGGTGACCGACGGTTTTACCGGCAACGTCGCCCTCAAGACGCTCGAGGGTGGACTCAAGTTCGTGTTCTCGACGGTGCTGGGCGCCATTGGCACGAATGAGAAGACCAGAGCGGCCGGCGACGTGCTGATGGAGTACTTGTTGCCCATTGCCTCGGAGCTGACGCCCGATCGTCAAGGGGGTGCGATGTTGCTCGGCGTCGAAGGAATTTGCGTGATCAGTCACGGCTCTTCCAACGCGACGGCGATCATGAACGCTCTACGCGTCGCGTCGGAGTTAGACCAAGCGGACGTCGTGGCAAAAATGAGGGCCACGATTAGGCCTGATCAAGCGGTATAACTAGGACGCCGACCGCGGACGCTCGGTAGTCTTGAGCAGCACGTCAAAGGAGGCGTCATGAGCGCTGACACCGTCGCACCGCTAAATCGCGCTGCCATCGTGGAACTTGTACGCGATCAACTCGCCGAGATCTTGGAGAAGAGTCCGAGCGACATCGTCGAGGACCAATCGTTCGAAGACCTTGGCGCGGACTCACTCGCGCTGATTGAGCTCGTCGAAGCGCTCGAGGAGAGTCTTTCGACCTACGCCGCGGGATTTCACATCGACGACGAGGACCTCGAGGGACTCGTCTCGGTGCGTGACGCCGTTAATTACGTCGCGGTCAAGCTTCAGGTTGCCTAACGGGGCACGTGCGCCTCTTGGTCTTGTCTCTCGACGCCGTCGCTGAGCGGGTTGGGCTCGCGCCAACGAGCCCGTTGCTGTTAACGGCCCTCACGCATTCGAGCTACGCCGGTGAACACGACGTCGAATCAAACGAACGCCTCGAATTCTTGGGCGACGCCGTCGTTGACCTCGCGATCGCCGATCTCATCGTCACGAACTACCCCGAACTCAACGAAGGAACGGGATCGCTCGTTCGAAGTCGCGTGGTCAATGAGGCCTCACTCGCTGATGCTGCCAAGCGACTTGGTCTCGGTGACGCGCTTCGCGTGGGCCGTGGGGTGAAGAAGGAAAACGGAACCGAGCGGCCCTCCCTCCTCGCCGACGCCTTTGAAGCAGTCGTCGCGGCGATCTACTTGGAGCGCGGCTACGCCGTCGCGCGCTCCTTCGTGCACGAATCACTGGCCGACGTCGTCGCCGTCGCCTCACGAGAGCCCAGTGACGTCGACCCCAAAACGCAACTTCGCCAGTGGGCCGAGGCGAACGGTCTGGGCACGCCGACGTACGACGTGGTGGCGGACGGTCCGTCGCACGACGTCACCTTCGTCGCGACCGTGCGAGTAGGTGACGCGATCGTCGTCTCAGGTGAGGGACGATCCAAAAAGAGCGCCGAGGGTCGCGCCGCGCACCGGGCCTGGGAACACCACCTCGATGCCTGAACTGCCCGAAGTCGAGACGGTACGCGCGTCACTCGCGCGTGACCTCATTGGCAAAAAGATCAAGAGCGTGTCGGTGACGAACGGTCGAGCCGTTCGACGTCACAAGACCGCGAAGGACTTTCGAGCGCTCGTCGAAGGCCATTCGATAAAGTCAGTGGAACGACTCGGAAAGAACCTCGTGCTGGGTCTCGATAACGGCTCGCACCTCGTCATTCACCTCGGCATGAGCGGTCAGCTCCTGCGCGCAAAGACCACCAAGGACCTCAAACCAAAACATACGCATCTGGTCTTCTCCTTCGTGCAGGGCGGCGAGTTGCGCTACGTGGACCCTCGAACGTTCGGCGAACTCTACGTCTCCAAGCCACCCGCCGAGGGTGACGCGCCAGTTGAGATCTCGAAGTTTGCGCGACTTTCGGTGGGTGGCGAGGGACTCGCGCTTCGAAAAATGGTGCCGGAACTGGCGCACCTTGGACTTGACCCCTTCGAGGACCAGGTCGGATGGGACCGCTTCGCCGCGGTGCTGCGAAGTCGGTCTACGCCCCTAAAGGCGGTCCTCACTGATCAGGACATCATCGCGGGCATTGGCAATATCTACGCCGACGAGATTCTCTTTTCGGCGGGACTTCGTTTTGATCGACCCGCGGAGTCGTTGTCGACGATCGAGATTCGTCGACTGCATCGAGCGATAAGTGAAGTGTTGACCGACGCCATAAAACACGGCGGCTCGACGCTCGACGACGAGCAGTTCGTTGACCCCGACGGCAAGCCCGGCAACTATCAACAGTTCCATCAGGTCTACAACCGCGAAGGTCAAGCCTGCTTCCAGTGTCGCCAACCCATTCGTCGCGACACCGTGCGCGGTCGCTCCACGTATTACTGCGAGAAGTGCCAGGCGTAAGGCCCGGCGCGCGACCAGAAGGTTGCTAGCGTCAGTGCGTGTTTCTTAAGCGATTGACCATGAAGGGCTTCAAGTCCTTCGCCGACACCACCGTTTTGGAGTTCGAACCTGGGGTGACGGCGGTGGTCGGACCGAACGGATCGGGTAAGTCCAACGTGGTCGACGCGGTCACTTGGGTGCTGGGCGCCCAGAGCACGAGGGCGCTTCGAAGTTCGCGGATGGACGACGTCATCTTTATGGGCACCGCGAATCGTGCGGCACTCGGGCGCGCCGAAGTGGCCCTGACGATTGATAACTCGTCTGGTCGTTTAGCGATCGACGGGGCTGAAGTCACCATCTCACGAACCCTGTTTCGCAACGGGGATTCGGAGTACGCCATCAACGGCACAACGTGTCGGCTCCTCGACGTCCAAGAGTTACTCGGTGACTCGGGCGTTGGACGTCAACAACACATGATCATCGGCCAGGGCCAGCTCGACTCGATCCTCTCATCAAACCCCGAGAATCGTCGCGCGGTCATTGAAGAGGCGGCCGGCGTTTTGAAGCACCGTCGTCGCAAGGAACGTTCAGAACGGCGCCTCGCCTCCACGCAAGAGAATCTCGAACGCCTCGGTGATTTGGTTCGCGAAGTTCGTCGCCAGATGCGTCCCTTAGAGCGTCAAGCCGCCTCGGCGCGCAGTTACGCCGACGTCGAGAGTGATTTGCGTGACGCTCGCCACGCCCTTTTCGCCGCGCGTCTGAGTAACTTCGAACAGCGTCGGAGTGAACTCGAGCACGCGCTCGATGAGGCGTCGGTTCGTGAGCGTGAACTGCGTCACGAATTGGTGAATCTCGACGCGAAGGCGACGGCCGCAGCGGCGGAGATGGCTTCACGCCGTGAAGAGATGCTCGCCTCCACCTTGGGCACACTCCAGGGTCTCGCCGAGCGCGCGCGCGGCACGTCATCGATCATTCAAGAGCGTGAACGCTCACTGCGCCAGGCGCTGATCGCCTCAGCCGACGAGAACGTCATCGCCACCCTCGAAGCTGACGCCGCCAAATTGGCGTCCGATTTGGAAAGTCTGAAGAGCGACGAGGCGACGTTGAGTGGACTTCGCACGTCACTCGAAGCCTCGCGCGAGTTGTTCGCCGGCGCCGAAGCAGATTTTGAAGCCACGTGGGCTTCGACGTCGCTCGAGAGCGACGAAGCGGCGCTTCGTAGCGCGCGAGAGCGCATCTCGTTACTCGAACGCTCACTCGCCTCACTGCAAGAGAGTGAGCGTAGAGCCAGTACTCGTTTGGCCGAGGCGCGACTTCGAAGTACTGAACTGACCGCCGCCAAAGAGCTGGCGCAAAAGGGGGGCACTCTCGCGGTGACGACGCTCGAAGCGGCGTCGCGCGAGTTCGCTGACGCGGAAAAGGCCGCTGAGCGTGCGCAAAGTGAGCGCCGGCACGCCGATGAAGCACTGCAGGTGGGGGCCGACGTAACGTCGCGAACGCGCGCGCGCGCCGAGACCCTCGCGCGCGCCTTGGATGAACTCTCGGGCGCGGGCGGACGCGCCATCATTGGCGATCTCGAAGGCGTGCTTGGTTCGTTTCTCGATTTGATTGAAGTCGACGCCGGAAGTGAGCGTGCTGTCGAGTCGGCCGCGGGCGCCTCAGTCGGCGCGATGGTCGTTGACGGACGCCGCTCAGCTCGCGCGGCGCTGGCAGCATTGCGCCGCGAAGGGGGAGCGGGACTTATTTTGCCCGTCGCCGAAGGTGACGTAACAACTCCAGCGACGCCGGCGGGCTGTCAGCCCGTGCGCGCGCTCGTGCGCGCCCGACGAAGTGCGCCGGCGCACGTCGCGCGGGTGCTCGACGCACTGTTCTCGCGGGCCTTCATCGCGGGTGACTGGGAGTCGGGGATTGAGGTTGCCCTCGCCAATCCCGACCTCGTGATCGTGACGCCAGAAGGTGATCGCTTCGCGTCGTCCGGATGGCGCGTGGCTTCGGGGCGAGCCGTCGTCACGCGTCTCACCGTCGACGAAGCGAGCTCAGCCGCTGAAGAGGCCGCTCGCAATCTCACGCCGCTGCGCCAGCGTCGTGACGAAATGGATCTCGCGCTCGGCGTGGCGCTCGAACGATTCAACGTGGCCACGTCAACGCTGGCGAACGCGAGGAGCGACGACGAGCGCAGTAAAGGTGAAATCGAGAGGTTGTCACTCGAAGCCATCGAGCTAGTGATCGTCATCGAGACTCTGAGCACCGACCTCGCTGACTTGACCGAGCAGATTCTCACGGTCGAAGAGGACGTGTTGGCCCAGCGTGGACGGTTGTCGGGCTTCGAGTCAGCGGTGGACGACGGCGCGCAACGCGAGCAACGTCGAAGTGAAGCGAAGGTCCAGCTGTTGGTGCAACGACGTGGTGTCGACGACGAGGCCATTGCGTTGTCGCGTCGCGAAGCCGAGTTCGCCGAGCGACGCCGACTCATCGAACAACGCAGAAGTGAAATCGAGCAACGCCTCGAAGGTCGCTCGAGTGAGCGCGAGGAAGCGGCCACGCGACGCCAAGCCCTCGAGTTCGATCGTCAGGTTCTAGAGCGCTTGCGCCAACTGGTTGAACGCGCGGCCGACGAGATCCGTTTCGCCCAAGAGGCAATGGATTCGACCTATCGAGAACAGCTCGAAGCGACTCGCGCGAGCGCCGAGATGCTCGAAGAGGTTCGACAAGCCCGTCACGGAGCAGACGCGCGACTCAGCGAACTGGGCGACGTCATGCGCCGCCACGAGATCGAACAGGCCGAGCTCGTAGTGAAAGTGTCGAACGTGCACGACGTCGTGCGACGGGACTTGGGGATCGAACCTCACGAGATGGAACCGATACTCGTGATCGAACTGCCCGACGGTGTTACCCTCGAATCACGCGTCGGGGAACTCGAGGCGCGCATCACGTCACTCGGTCCAATCAATCCCCTCGCGCTCGAAGAGCTCGCCGCGCTCGAGGATCGCTACAAGGACCTCGACGCGCAGGTCAGTGACGTTCGTCACGCTCGTCGCGAGTTGCAAGAGGTGCTCCGTGCTCTCGACGAAGAGATAATGCAGACCTTCACGTCGGCTTTTGCCGACGTGAACGAACACTTCTCGTCGCTCGTCGCCATGCTCTTTCCGGGAGGCCAAGGGCGTCTCACCATGAGCGAGCCGGACGATCCACTCAACACGGGTGTAGAAATCGAGGTACGACCAATGGGTCGCAACGTCCGGAGAATTTCGCTGTTGTCCGGCGGAGAACGCTCGATGGCGGCACTCGCCTTTCTCTTTGCGGTGTTTCGCTCTCGGCCCTCGCCCTTCTATCTGATGGATGAAGTGGAAGCGGCACTCGACGACGTCAACCTGCAGCGATTCTTGAAACTGGTGGACGAATTTCGCGACGAGGCTCAACTACTCATCGTGACGCACCAAAAGCGCACGATGGAAGCGGCGGACGTGCTCTACGGCGTCACCATGGTGCCGGGCGCCTCATCCAAGGTCGTTAGTCAGCGCCAAACCCGTCCCAAGGACGTTGAGCCGGAGTGATCGCCCTCTACATCGTTCTTGGCGTTGTCGCCGTGTTGGCGATTGTCATTGTGCTGGTGCGTCGCCGTCGCTCGCCACGGGCGCTCGTCGCGCGCCCACACGACGCCATGCCCGAGGTGCTGGTCGAAGCGTCGTCGCCGATTCCCTCTCTCGTCGACGAAGACGCGTCGTTCACCCAGCGGCTCAGTTCGTCGCGCGGAGTCTTCGATCGAGTGCGATCACTATCGGGTACGGGTGCACTCAGCACTGATCAACTTGACGTCGTTGAAGAGGTGCTACTGCGAAGTGACGTGGGTGTGACTACCACGGCGGCCGTGCTCGATGAGTTGACGACCAACGGTGCGCCCAACGGCGTGGCCTCAGCGTTACGCGCGATACTTCTCGGATCATTTTCGGCCGATCGTTCACTCGTCGCGACTGCCGATGAAGGGCGAATACCAGTGTGGCTCTTCGTGGGCGTCAATGGCGTTGGCAAGACCACGACGATCGGCAAACTCGCCAAGCGTCACTACGACCAGGGGCGTCGGGTGATGCTCGCCGCGGGCGACACGTTTCGTGCGGCCGCGGCCGATCAACTCGAGCAGTGGGCGCTGCGCACGAAATCCGACATCGTGCGCGCGAATGAAGGGGCCGATCCCGGATCAGTTGTTCACGACGCCATTGGTCGCGCCAGTGCGCGCGGATTCGACCTCGTCTTGGCCGACACCGCGGGTCGGCGCGCGAATAGCACCAACCTGTTGGACGAGCTCGCCAAGGTACGACGCGTGGCCGACCGTGCGCCGGGACAGGTCGTCGAGACACTCTTAGTGCTCGACGCGACGACGGGACAGAACGCCCTCAGTCAAGCGCGTGAATTCTTAGCCGCGTCGGGCGTGACCGGCATCGTCTTGACAAAGCTCGACGGCACCGCGCGCGGTGGGATCGTGATCGCGATTGAACGCGATCTCGGTATTCCCGTGAAGTTCGTTGGGATCGGTGAGGGCGTTAATGACCTCGTCGTTTTCGAGCCCGAAGCCTTCGTCGATTCGCTCCTCGGGGCGTGACGCTAGCCTTCGTGCATCATGTTTGACGCACTCAGCGAACGCCTCGAACGGCTCAGTAGCTCACTTCGATCGCGCGGTCGCCTCAGCGACGCCGATCTCGACAAAGCACTCGCTGACGTTCGCGCGGCGCTCCTCGAAGCTGACGTCGAACTTGGCGTGGTGCGCGCCTTCCTCGACGCGGTTCGCGAACGGCTCAGTGGCGACGTCCTCGCCCAAAGCCTCACTCCTGGTCAACAGGTCATCAAGGCCGTCAACGAACAGCTCATCGAAGTACTCGGCGGCGCCCCACTCAAGATCACCTACGCCGCCAAACCCCCGACGGTCGTGTTGCTCGCGGGTCTCCAAGGCGCCGGTAAGACAACGGCCGCGGCGAAACTCGCGAACTGGTTCAAGCAACAGGGTCGCCAGCCTTACTTGATCGCCGCCGACCTCCAGCGCCCCGCGGCGGTCGAGCAGCTGCGCGTGCTGGCGCAACAAGTGGGCGTCGGCGTTTTCTCCGAGGCCACGAGTCCTCTCGACGTCGCAAAAAAGGGCATCGCCGAAGCCACGCGCCTCGGTCGCGACGTCGTCATCATCGACACCGCGGGACGCCTCGCCATTGACGAAGCGCTGATGGACGAGGTGCGATCAATCGCAAAAGTGACGTCGCCCGACTACACCTTCTTGGTGATCGACGCCGTCACCGGTCAAGACGCCGTGCACACCGCACGACGATTCCACGAGACCCTCGAACTCTCGGGGCTCATCGTCACGAAGCTCGACTACGACGCGCGCGGCGGCGCCGTGCTCTCGGCGCGAGGCGTCGTGGGCCGACCCGTGGTCTTCGCTTCCACGGGCGAAAAGATGGAGGACTTCGATCTCTTCTACCCCGAGAGAATGGCGTCTCGAATCCTCGGCATGGGCGACGTTCTTTCGCTGATCGAACAGGCCGAGCGAACAATGGACGCCGACGTCGTCGCCGAATCTGCTGAGCGCATGATGAGCGGCACGTTCACCCTGGATGACTTCCTCGCCCAACTCGGGCAAGTTCGAAAGATGGGTTCGCTCGGGGGGCTGATGAAGTTGATGCCCGGCGTGACGAAAGAGATGCGCAACGCCGCAAGCAATCTCGATGAGGGTGAACTCGGACGCGTCGAAGCGATCGTACGTTCCATGACGCCAAAAGAGCGTCGTGATCCGAACATCATCGACGGTTCTCGTCGCACGCGCATTGCCAAAGGTTCAGCCACGAGCGTCGCGGCGGTCAATCAATTGATGAAGCAGTTCGCGGAGATGCGAAAGATGATGCGCCAAATGGGCAACGGTGCGGCGCCTACGTTGCCCGGAGGGCTCGGACGAATGGCGGGACTCGCGAAGCGTGGTGCTCGCGGTGAACAGTTGCCACCGGGTTTTGAAGCGTTGGGTACAGGCATGGCGAGTGCTACGTCGCCACCTCGTGGTGGCGCGGGACGAAATAAGAAGAAGAAGGGCGGGAGGGTTACCCCTCCCAAACAACGCTAAACTTGGACGCTCGGGTATTTCGCCCAGTTCCGAACTCGTCTGACTCGGAACAAAAAGGTTCGAAGGGAATTACGTTGTGGCTGTAAAACTACGTTTGGTACGCATGGGTAAGAAGAAGCAGCCCACCTATCGCGTCGTCGCGGCCGAAAGTCGCCGTGCCCGCTCCGGGGCTTTCCTCGAAATCGTGGGTACTTACCAACCTCGTGGCCTGTCTATCGCCGAACCCGAGATGGTCCTCAAGATCGACAACGACAAAGTGGTTCACTGGCTCAGTGAAGGTGCCCAGCCCACCGAGCGCGTCGCGAAGCTGCTCAAGGTCAGTGGCGCCCTCGAGGCGTTCGAGGTCGCCAAGGCCGACAGGGCCGCTAAGGCCGCCACGTGAGTAACCCTGACGACTACGTCGCGGGCGACGTCAACACGATTGACGACGATCACGAGGACGACTTCAATGACGCCGGAAACGACGCCGGAAACGACGCCGGAAACGACGCCGGAAACGACGCCGGCAATCTCGACAAGGCCGACACCGTCGTCGCCGTACTCGAGTTCATTGCGAAATCGCTCGCGGAAGACCCCAACGCCGTCTCGGTAGAGGTCAACGAACGCCAGGGCAAGGTCATCTTGTCCTTGAGTGTGGGCCCGAGCGACATGGGTCGCATCATTGGGCGTCGCGGTCGTACCGCGCAGGCTATTCGCGCGCTGGTGGGCGCCGCGGGTGCACGTGACGGCGTGACCACCTCTGTCGACATCGTCGACTAACCGTGACCGACGAGCGTCCCACGCTCGAAGTCGGGCGCATCGTTAAGGCTCACGGCCTCAAGGGCCAAGTACTCGTAGACCTCTCGAGTGATCGCGTTGAGCGTCTGGCCGTCGGCGGAACGCTCCTGAGCGAACGAGGCCCGCTCGTCGTTCTTTTCGCGGCCGCGCACCAAGCACGCTTCATCGTGACCTTCGATCGCATTGATTCAAGAGAAGAGGCCGAGCGCTGGCGCGGCGTTCTCTTGTCGGCGCCACGCATCGACGACGGCAGCGTCATCTGGATCGATCAGCTCTTCGGCGCTGAAGTCGTCGACGCGTCGGGCGTGCGTAGAGGGGTTGTTGTCGACGTTGAGGCGAATCCCGCGAGCGACATCATGGTCCTCGACACCGGCGCGCTCGTGCCGTTGACCTTTGTCGTGGACGTCGAAGCGAACACGCGCGTGTCGATCAACGCGCCCGAAGGGCTCTTCGAATGAGCATGCGCGTCGACGTGCTGACCCTCTTTCCCGACGCTGTCGTGAACTACGCGGCGACCTCGGTGCTCGGTCGAGCCGCCGAGCGCGGCGTGTGGGAACTCCACGTGCATGACTTTCGCGACGCGACCGAGGACGTGCATCGAAGTGTCGACGACACGCCCTTTGGTGGAGGAGCGGGCATGGTGCTGCGAGCCGAGCCGATTCTCACGACAATCGAGACCACGCCTGGTCTGCAGCGACCGGTGATCGCGCTGACCCCTTCGGGACGGGTGTTCAACCACGACGTGGCGAGAGAGCTCAGCCAACACTCAGGTTTCACATTGCTCTGTGGGCGCTACGAAGGATTTGACCAGAGGATCTTGGACCTCGCGGTCGACGTCGAGATCTCGTTGGGAGACTTCGTCATCTCTGGTGGTGAGCTCGCGGCACTGTGCGTCATCGAATCGGTGGTTCGACTTCTTCCGGGCGCCTTGGGCAACGACGACTCGAGTGCGGATGAATCATTCGCGGGTGGATTGCTGGAGTATCCCCAATACACCAAACCCGCCGAGATCAGAGGTCACCGGGTGCCGGACGTCTTGCTGTCGGGCGACCACGCGAAAATCGCTCGCTGGCGCCGTGCGGAGTCGTTGCGGCGCACGATGGTGCGCCGACCAGATCTGATTGAGCGACGCGGCGGACTGAGCGACGAGGAGACGGCGATTCTCGGTGAATTCCCTTCGGATGGATGAACCTGAGGGAAGCGGCTAAACTTTTAAAGCCTGTGATCCGAAAGGGACCGCTCTCATGAACCCGACTGACCTGGTCGACCGCGATTCACTTCGCGACGACATCCCCAATTTTCGCCCCGGTGACACCCTGAAGGTGCACGTTCGCGTCGTGGAAGGTACCCGCCAGCGCGTCCAGGTCTTCCAGGGCATCGTTATCCGCCGTCAAGGTTCGGGTCTGCAAGAGACCTTCACGGTTCGCAAAATCAGCTTCGGCGTCGGCGTGGAGCGTACGTTTCCCGTGCACACGCCCACAATCGCCAAGATCGAAGTCGAGTCCTACGGCGACGTACGTCGCGCCAAGTTGTACTACCTGCGTGATCTGCGTGGCAAGGCCGCGAAAATCAAGGAACTGCGCGTCACCGAGCGCGCGTAGTCGCTGGTGGGTGAAGAAGAGCTCGACGACTACGAGTCGACCCTCGAACTCGCGCTAGTTCAAGAGTACAAAGCAGTCGTGGGGATGTTCGACTTCGCCGTCGAGACCGATCGTCGTTTTTACCTCGCCAATGACGTCGCCGTCGACGTCCGCTCGAACGCCACGCCCACCTTGCTCGAAGTGACGCTGCACGACGCCTGGGTCTGGGATATGTACCGGACGGCTCGCTTCGTACCGTCGGTGCGCATTCTCACCTTTCGAGACGTCAACATCGAACGACTCCCCAAAGAAGATCTTCAGCCCTGAGATGGAGCTCGTCCGCGTCGTCACCAAGCTCGCCAACCGAGCAAGTGTCGTTCGGGCCGCTGGCGAGCACACCGTGCTCTTTCGCTGCAGCGACGCCAATACTGTCGTGGTCGCGGCCTCACTCGCGGAACAACTACGGGCGCCCTTTGGCGTCTGGCTGGAAGTCGATGACGGCTACAGCGCGCAACTCTGTGCGCGCGACGTCGCCACGTTGGCCACGATCATTCCGCTTCGTCACGTCGTCATTGAAGCGCGCTCAAAAGCGAGCGCGCACGCCGACGTGGTGCGCGCACTTCTCACCAATGACGAGGTGAACTTCACCAACGACGTGGTGAACCTGGTCGGCGCCTTCAACCGACCTGCGCCGCCACAAACCGTCACGGTGTGGAGCTTCATCGCCGGGCGGCTGGTGAACGGTGACGTAGCCCTGGTTGAAGGACGAAGCGACGTGACGAGCGATCGAACGCTCACGTTCTTCGTCTGAACTATTTGGGCTGGGTCGAGATGCGGTCGGGGCTGATCTTCACGGTGACGCGGATCTCGCCCTCACGGCGCATGGGGTACGAATCGACGTTCAGGTATTTTTTTGCGAATCGGTCAATGACCTCGTCGGCACCCTCGGTAGTGAATTCGACCACACTGCCGCGCACCGCGATGACGGTATAGGGATCGTCGGGATCGGTCAGCGACACCGCGACGCGGGAGTCGGCGGCGAGGTTGCGGGCTTTGGCGCGACCCAGAGCCGTGTTGATGACAATATTGTCGCCGTCGAGTTCGACCCACACCGGCGTCACGTTCGGCGCGCCGTCCGCGTCAAGACTCGCGACGTGCGCGAGCACGTTCTTTGCGAAGATTGCTCGAGAGGTGGGGGTAAAGGTATCGGTCACGGTGCTCCTGTCGTCGGGGCGAGATTGGCCCACTAGTTTTACTGTAATGAACATTGGTGCGCATGTACGCGGTGGCGGCAAGCTCATTCCTTCACTCGACGCCGGCGTCGAAATCGGCGCGACGTCGATTCAAATCTTTACCCAGAGTCCTCGTATGTGGAAACCATCGCAGTACGCTCCCGAAGTTTTGGCGGCGTACCGCGAAGCCCAGGCGAGCCACCCGAGCATCACGCATACGTTCTGTCACGCGACGTACCTCATCAACCTGGCGTCGGCTGAGCTCGAGTTGTACGAGAAGTCCGTCGAGTGTCTCACCCACAACCTCTCGGTGGCTCGAGGCATGGCCGCGTCCGGACTGGTGCTGCACGTGGGCTCTCACAAGGGGGCTGGTTTCGACGACGTGGTTCGCCAAATCGCCGACGCGTTGGAGCAAGCGCTGGAAGGCGCCGACTCGGCGCCCGATGGCGTGAACGACTGTCCGATTCTCATTGAAAATGCGGCGGGCACTGGTGGCACGGTCGGCCGCTCGCTTGAGGAGATCGAGTTCTTGATCGACGCGTGCAACGGCGACGATCGACTTGGACTATGCATCGACACCCAGCACCTTTGGGCGAGTGGTTTTGATTTCTCTTCCGTTGCCAGCACCGAGCGTTTGATCAAAGAGATTGACAAGACCGTCGGTATGCAGCGCCTGCGCTGTTTTCATCTGAACGACTCGAAAATCGAACTCGGTGGCAACCGCGACCGTCACGCCAATATTGGCGAAGGAACCATTGGCGCGAAGGGTCTCGCGCCGCTCGTGGGTCATCCCAAGATTCGAGATCTGCCGTTGTTGCTTGAAGTACCTGGATCGGGCGAGGGTCCAAGGGCCGAGGACGTTATCGCTGCACGCAAAGTCGTGAGCGCGGGCATCAAGCTCTACGACGACGTCGCACATAAGGCGGCCGCGACGAAGATCACCACTAACAGAGTGCCTGCGAGAAAGATCACCGCGAAAAAAGCTCCCGCGAAAAAGCTCACTAAGAAAAAAGCTCCCGTAAAGAAAGCACCTTCAAAGAAAGCTCCGGCGAAGAAGGCCGCGAAGAAAGCGACGAAGAGGTAAACACACCTATGACGAATGTCCGAGTTGAGTCTGACACCATGGGCTCCATAGAAGTTCCCGCGGATCACTACTGGGGAGCGCAGACAGAACGAAGTCTGCATCACTTCGCAATCGGTATCGAGACGATGCCGTCGGCGGTCATTCGAGCATTTGGAATCTTAAAGATGGCCTCGGCGAAGGTGAATCATGATCTGGGCAAGCTCGACGATGAGCAGGCGTCATTGATTGATCGCGCGGCCAGAGAAGTGATGGACGGCACGTTGTCTGATGAGTTCCCTCTTCGAATCTGGCAGACCGGTTCGGGTACGCAGACCAACATGAACGTAAATGAGGTGATTTCGAACCGAGCTATTGAACTCGCTGGCGGAGAGATGGGCTCGAAGGTCCCGGTTCATCCAAACGATGACGTCAACATGTCCCAGTCCTCGAATGACACGTTTCCGACAGCTATGCACATTGCGGCCGTCGTCGAGATCACGAGTCGACTCGTTCCCGCGGTAACGCGCCTCCGTGACGCCCTAGACGAAAAGGCGACAGCGTTCGCCACTATCACCAAGATCGGCCGCACGCACCTCATGGACGCAGTGCCGCTCACGCTGGGTCAAGAGTTCTCGGGCTACGTCGCGCAACTCGACGCGGACATTGACCGCTTGCACGTCGTGCTGCCGGGATTGTATGAACTTGCGGCCGGGGGTACTGCAGTGGGCACGGGCCTAAACACGCATCCCGAATTTGGTGTGCGCGTCGCCGCGGAGATCGCCAAGTTAACTGGTGAACCCTTTGTCACCGCGCCAAATAAATTTGCCGCCCTCGCCGCTCACGACGCACTGATCTTTGCGCACGGCGCCATCAAAACCCTCGCGGCGAGTCTGTCAAAGATCGCCGACGACGTGCGCTGGCTCGGTTCGGGACCCCGATCGGGACTCGGCGAACTCAAGTTGCCCGAGAACGAACCCGGCAGTTCCATCATGCCGGGCAAGGTAAATCCGACCCAGAGTGAAGCCATGATCATGGTCGCCATTCAAGTCTTTGGCAATGACACCGCCGTTGGAATCGGCGGCGCGCGGGGCAACCTTGAACTCAACGTCTGCAAGCCGGTGATCATTTACAACTTTTGTAACTCCATCGATCTCTTGACCGATGCGTGTGATCGTTTCCGCGAGTTTTGCGTTGAAGGTATCGAGCCCGACTACGAGCAGATACAGAACCACCTCAATAACTCCCTCATGTTGGTGACGGCGCTCAATCCGATCATTGGTTACGACAAGGCGGCCCAAGTAGCGAAGAAGGCGCTCAAAGAACGCTCGACGCTGCGCGAAGCGGTCGTGTCGCTCGGTTTCATGAGTGCCGAGGAGTTCGACGCCGCGGTGGTGCCTGACGAGATGACCCACCCGTAATTGCGTCGCCCGACATCGACTGAGTTTTCGGATCGTGTCAGTTCGTTCTACTAAGTTTTCGGTAGTGATCGATGCACTTGGCAATCTTGACCCCGCGCTTCGACGGGCTTGGCATCCGCTCTGTCGCTCGAGTGAGGCCACCTCCAATCCGCGTTCATTCGTGCTGCTGGGACAGCGCTACGTGGCGTTCCGCTCACTCGACGGGGACGTTCGCGTCTTTAATGATCGCTGCCCACATCGCTTCGCGCCGCTATCTCTCGGCTCGTGTGAAGGTGACGCGCTTCGTTGCGGGTATCACGGATGGGTCTTTGACGCGAAGGGTTTTTGCGTTGAGATTCCCGCACTCGGTCCCGACGCCGTCGTGCCGTCGCGAGCGAAGCTCGAGGGACCTGCCGGGATACACGAATCGCACGGCATGGTCTTCGTCGCGCCCGACGAGCCACTTACCCCCGCGCCAACGATCGCCTCGGCGGAAGATCCAGCGTTCGAGCGAGGGGATCTTCCCGTCATCGAGACCCGGGCGAGCGCTGGTCTACTGGCCGACAATTTTCTCGATATGGCGCATTTCCCCTTCGTCCATGTGGGCACCTTCGGTGCCGGTGAAGCCCGTGAAGTTCCCAACTACAGCGTCACTCGCGTGGGATACACCTTCGAGGCCGCCTACGAGCACGAGTTCGCGAATCGTGAGGATCCAGGTGTCGAGGCGGGGATCCGGCCATTACGCCAACGACGTCGACTGACCTATCGCTACGTCGCGCCGTTTCACCTTGAACTCGCCATTGAGTTCTTAGACGCGGGCGGCACCAACGTCATTGGTTTCTTCATCACGCCCGTTGATGACGAGAACGTGCGCATCTATTCGAGTCTCTGGCGCGATGACCTCGAGGGATCGAGCCAGCGAATGCGTGAGGCGATTGACTTCGAGGTCGAGGTCGTCAATGAGGATCTTCGCCTGCAGTCTCGCTACGAAGTTCTTTCGCTACCTTTGGACATCACGACAGAGATCCATACTCGTGCCGATAAAACCACGGTCGAACTTCGTCGTGTCCTCAAAGACTTCGTCACCGCCTCGCGTGAGCATCGAAGCGACGCAATAGTGATTGAGTGACCAATTCGCTTAAGCCAGTTGTAGGAACCCCGACGTGACACAGAGTCCAAAGGCGCAGATCACGAGCATGCCGGTCACGATGGAAACCACGACGACGCGAGTTCCCCCACCACGTCGTGACGCCATGGGACGAGGCATGTACCACTCGGGCAACAAGTTCTGTCCAAAGTCGTAACTCCAGTTCCACGGGACGGCGTTGGGATCCAGCTCTACATCGGGATCGGCGGCGAGAGCGAGAACTGTCAACTCTTCATCGGAGAATGTGTCGCGAATGGAGGCGTCGCCGACCGGTGACTCGGAGTGCTGCATCACTGCCTCCTTACGCGCGGACCTACGAAGACGCTCTCAACCCTCAACCTACGCTCTTCACTTTGTTATTGAGCGTCGGTCAGCTCACCGGCAGGTTCCACAGCGCCATCCAGCGCGAAAGATCCTTTTCCATCGGTAGGTCGGAGCTAAGAAACGATTGCACCCGCAGTTCCAGTTCGTTGTTTCGCTGGGTCGCCCCCGTGGGCGCGAAGGGGTAAAAGGTGCCTTGTTTTAAGAGATAGACCATACGTACCGAACCTTCACCCGGGGGAGTCTTCGCGACGAAACCAAAGACCGCGCACAAGAGGCGCGGACCGAGTCCGTGTTCGACCATGGACGTGTTCGCCGCGTGCACGCGCGTCACGAGTGCTTCGAAATCGGGATCGGTGACGACGAGCCACTTGAATCCGAGATCGTCGGTCGTTAGTGTGACCTTGTTGTTCGTTTCGTCAAAATCGAGTAATTGCTTTATGTCTTCGTCGGTCGTGAGCGTGCTTTCGCCGCTGCCGGACTTAAAGCAGAGTCCGCCCTGGCCGGAACTCACGAGATCGAGTTCACTCTCGAGGGTGAGCGCCGCCGTGGGGAGTGCGAAGAGATTGTCGAGGTTGGGCGCGACTTGCTTGGTGCGCCCGAACAGCGTGTCGCGCAGTCCCACTAGCCGTTCAGTTCCTTCTCGAGTTTGTTCAACTGGTCCAGGCGCTTTTCGAGCGACGGGTGAGTGGAGAAGATGGTGGCCGCCGTACCGCCGGCGAGGGCGGGCGCGAAGAAGAAGGCGTTCATGCCTTCGGACTTGCGAAGGTCCGTGCGGGGAATCTTCGCGATGTCGCCCGTGATGTGCACGAGCGCACTCGCGAGCACGCTCGGTTTGCCGATAAGAATCGCGCCCGAGCGGTCGGCGGCGAGTTCGCGGTAGCGAGACAGTGCCATCGTCAAAAGGAACGCAATGGCGTAGATCACCATCGAAATGAGCATCGTGATCATCTCCAAGAGCACGATGTTCTCTCCGTCGCGACTGTTACCGCCGCCTCCGAACATTGCGCCAAACATGGCCATGCGACTCACGAGTCCCGCGAGCATGCCTACGCCAGCAGCGATCGTCATAACGGCCACGTCGCGGTGGGCGACGTGGCTGAGCTCGTGAGCGAGGACCGCTTCGAGCTCTTCGTCGTTCAGCCGACCCATCAAACCGCGCGTGGCGCAGATGACCGCGTGGTTGGGACTGCGGCCCGTCGCGAACGCGTTGGGCATGTCCATCTCAGAGATGCCCACGCGGGGCTTCTTCATGTTCGCGAGCAAGCACAGACGGTCGACGATCTCGTGTAGACGTGGCTCTTCTGCTGGCGTCACTTCGTGAGCGTGCATCGAGAACATCGCGATCTTGTCCGAGAAGTAGTACTGGGAGAAGATCAGCGCGCCGACGATGACGATCACGAGGACCGTCGACACGCCAAGGCGCAACATCAACGAGACGATGATCGCGTACAGTGCCACGAGCCCGAGGCCGGTGAAGAACATTCGTACGTTCAAGCCGTGGTCGGTTTCAATCTTGGTTTTTGCCATCGTTAGTGTCCGTCGTTACTGGGCGCGTCCGACGTTGAACTCGAGGGCAGTTCGCCCGAAGTGCCACTGGCGACCTGGGTCTTCAGCGCGGCGAGTTGTGCGTCGATGTTGGACGACGCCGAGGACTTGTCCAACTGCGCTTGGATGTCGTCATTGGTGCTCGTGAGATCGGTCAACGCGCCTGAGGCGAGTAGTTCGTCCAAGGCACCACTGCGGGCCTGCATCTCGGCAACTTTGTCTTGGGCGCGTTGCATCGCGGCACCCGCGTCACCCATCGACGTCGAGATGCCACTAATGGCCTCATTGACGTGCGCGGACGCTTCAGCGGCGGTGTAGGTGGCCTTGATCGTCTCCTTTTTGGTGCGAAAGGCCTCGACCTCGGTCTGGAGCTTGGTCGCGGTGTCCTCGAGCTTGTGCTGTTGCTCTTCGATCGAGGCGTGTTGGGTCGCTAAGTCGTTGAGCTGTCCCGCGATCGCTTCGCGACGCGTGAGGGCTTCGCGCGCCAGGGGCTCATTGCCCTGGGCGAGGGCGGTCTTAGCCTGATCGGCGAGTTTGTCGCCTTGGCTCTTTAACTGCTCGGCCTGGATTTCAACGCGCTTACGAGCGGTGGCGACGTCGGCGACGGCGCGCTTGACCTTGGTGAGATTCTCCAACTGTTGGGTGTAGGAGAGGTCGAGCGTTTGACGCGGATCCTCGGCCTTGTTTAACGCGTCGTTAGCCTTCGCTTGAAAGAGCGTCGAAATGCGCTTCATAATGCCCACGTGGGCCTCCTTTTGTTACTTGACCAGACTAGAACGTGACCACGAAGTTCACGTCAAAAACACCTGGCCCTATTGGCTTTCGCCCTTAATTTCTTGGTAAATCTGTGTCTTGGGCTTTCGCCTCTCCGGCGAGTTCTTGGCGATACGACGCAAGATCTCCGCTCAGTGTGTCATCCGACGTCGCCAGTATGCGTAACGCCAACAGGCCGGCGTTGGCGGCGCCGTTGATCGCGACAGTGGCGACGGGCACGCCGCGGGGCATTTGGACGATCGAGAGTAGTGAGTCGAGTCCGTCGAGGCGCGCGAGCGCCACTGGCACGCCAATGACTGGCAGTGTGGTGACCGCGGCGAGCATGCCCGGTAAGTGCGCGGCGCCGCCGGCGCCTGCGATGAGCACTTTAAGACCACGATCGCGAGCGGTGTTGCCGTAGTCGAGCATCGCTTCGGGCGTTCGGTGCGCTGAGACGACGCGTATCTCGTAGTCGACGCGAAACCGCTCGAGTACCTTTGCGGCGTCGTTCATCACCTCAAAGTCGGACGACGAGCCCATCACGATGGCGACTACTGGTTGCACTACGCCTCCCGGGTCGAGGTGCCGTACGCGAGGGCACTTTTCCATGCTCTCACGTGCGCGCTCGCCGCTTCGTCACCGAGGGCCGTGACGTGGCCCAACTTGCGCCCCGGTCGCCATGTCTTGCCGTAATCGTGGACGAAGACGCCCTCGACGCTCCTCGCGCCGTCGAGCGAACCCGGTTCGTCGGCCCCGATCACGTTGACCATGACGGCGTGGTTCGCGAGCGTCGCCACCTCCTCGAGGTCCTGCCCGCTCACCGCACGTAGGTGCTGGGTGAATTGGCTCGTTGAGGCGCCTTCAATGGTCCAGTGCCCCGTGTTGTGAGGTCGAAGGGCGACTTCGTTCACCACGAGGCCCTCGTCGGTAATGAAGTATTCGATGGCGAGAATGCCGACGCCCTCTACCAGCGTCGCCACGAGTTCACTGAGTTTTCGGGCCGACGAAAGGAGCTCGTCACTGAGTTGACTGGGAAAACGCACTTCAACGCACATGCCTTCTCGCTGCATCGTGGTGACGACGGGGTAAAAGACCAGCGTTCCCTCGAGCGCGCGCGCCACCAGCTGCGCGACTTCGCCACGCAATATGAGGCGCTCTTCGACGACGACCTCGCCGAATTCGCTCATCGTCGCAATATGAGCAAGTGCCTCGACGCGCGAGTCGGGAAAGGAAACGCCGCGCCCGTCGTACCCGCCCGTAGAGGCCTTCACGACTGGCGGCGTGTCGAGTTCATCGAGGAACGCCGCCAGTCGCTCATCGTTCGATGAGCTCACGACGAGAAATCGCGGCACCGGAATGCCGGCACGCTCGAAGGATCGACGCTGAAAGCCCTTGTCCACCGCGAAGCGCAGCGCCGCGCTGCTCGGGCGCAGAACGACACCCTCGACTTCTAGTTGTCTTAGTACGTCGAGGTCAACGAGTTCGTGATCGAAAGTGATGACGTCAACGTCGGCGGCGAGACGGCGAAGCGCTACTGGGTCACTCGCACGTCCTAGGACGACACCGGCGCACGTGGCGACCGCGGCGTCGCCCATTTCGTTGGCGAGCACGGTGACGACGACGTCAGCATCGTTGGCAGCTTCACCCATCATGCGTGCCAACTGTCCAGCGCCCACGACCCCGATCCGTTTCGAGACAGTAGGTTGGTGGACGTTCGACACGAATGAAACGCTAGTGGTCTTGGGGGTCATCGATAATGCGCATTGCCATAGGTCTGGACACGGATGGACCGATCGAAAAGACGATCGAGCGCGCGACGCGTCTTCGCGATCGAGGTTTCACGAGCTTGTGGTCGAGTCAGATCTTCGGGCCCGACACTTTGACGGTACTCGCTATCGTTGGGCGCGAATTGCGTGACGTAGACCTTGGAACGTCCGTCATTCCCATCCAGCCTCGCCACCCCTCGATGCTCGCCGCGCAAGCACGCACCGTCCAAGACGCGATTGGTGGGCACCTTTCGCTCGGCGTTGGACTTTCGCACCAAGTGGTGGTGGAGGGTCTCTGGGGCATCTCGTTCGAACGACCAGCTGCGTACATGCGTGAGTACATTGAGGCGCTTGCGCCAATGTTGCGTGGAGAAAACGTCAACGTGCAAGGAGAGCGCGTCAAGGCCATCACGATGAGCCCTCTTGGCCCAAAGGAAGTGTCGACGCCGAGTCTTTTGATCGCGGCGCTTGGTCCAAAGATGCTTGAACTCGCCGGCACTCTCACTGATGGCACGGTGCTCTGGATGACCGGCGTGAAAACCATCGCCTCACATATTTCCCCGACAATTCGTGCCGCGGCCGCCCGAGCCGGTCGCCCCGAACCGCGCGTCGTGTGTGCCTTACCCATGACGGTGACGACGGACATGGCCGGTGCACGTGAGCGCGTCAACACCGAGTACGCGATCTATCCGACGCTGCCGAGTTATGCGGCGATGATGGAGCGCGAGGGCGCGAAAGAGCCCGCCGACGTCGGACTAATTGGTTCCAAGCATCAAGTACTGGAACAACTTCACGCTCTGGCTGACGCCGGCGTGAGTGAATTCTCTGCCGCGCCCACGGGAACGAGCGAGGAACGAGAAGCTGCCCTCGACCTACTGTTCGAGTACGAACGCGGCGCGTAAGCCAGCATCCGAAAAATTGAAGATCACGCCGATAAAATAGCGTGCAACGAGGTGAAATAAAACTATGTCAACTGTCGCAGCCCTACTTTCAATTGTTCTTTTCTTGGCCTTTGGCTCGGCGGGAGCGCAGAAGATCGTCTTCAATCCCACGATGTCGCACACTGCCGATCATCTTGGCTTCACCAAGCGCGCCTATCAACGCATCGGAGGACTCGAGGTGATTGGCGCGATCGCGCTACTCATCGGTCTCGCCGCGAAGGGCTCGTCGATTCTCGCGATTCTGAACGAAGTCGCTGCCGCCGCGTTCATTGTCTTGATGTTCCTCGCGGTGATGACGCACCTACGAAAGGGTGACGGCGCAAAGTTCTTTACGCCCGCGCTCGTGCTCGGTGTCGTGTCGCTCGTCGAGTTGATCGCTCGCCTTCTGGCCTGAGGCCTACATCGACACCTTGGTGTGTTTGAACTCGTTCAACGCGGGCTGCATGGTCATCAATTGCACTAGTGATTCAATCATCGTTATTGACTCCTCGGGAGCGCCGTTGGGCGTGGTCATGTAGCGAACAAAGGTGGCGTCGCCGCCAACGACAAAAGTCGGCACGCCGAAGGCCTCGTAGCGCTCGAATTCACGAAAACTCTCACCAATGACCTGATGGGGCCGACGCGACGCCACGTCGGCCATGGCCTGATCGAGGTCCACACCCGTTGGTCGAAGGACGACGTCGATCTCCTCTATTGACACCAAGCGAATGGCGCGTTCGTGGCGAGCGCGAAACAGTGCTTCGTGGGCGTCGAGAAACAAGTCGGGCTGAAGATCACGAATCGACGTACTCACCGCGAGCGCCAAGTGCTCCTCGTCGCGTGACGGGTCATCCCAGACGTCGGGAGCGCTGGGGGCCTTGTAACCCTGGCTCATTGTCCAAGGAACGAACGTGACGTCGAAGTCGCCGCCAGCCCTAAGTGCCGTGATGGCGTGTAAATGAAGGTTCTTCGCGAATGGACAGCGATAGTCGTAAGAGAGTTTGAATGACAGCACCGCACCAGCCTAGGAACTAGCGCACGGGAACCGGCACACCTTGGCTGCGACAGAGGTCTTTGAAGGAACAGAATCGACAGGCGTTCGAAGACGGCGTCGCTGGAAAGTCGCCGTCGGCGTAGTAACGATTGATCTTCGCCCACGCTCCCGTAGCGGCGTTCGCGCGAGCTTTCACCAGGACGTCCGAAACGTTTCGTTCAATGGACTGGCCGTGCGCTACGTACATCAATCGAATCTTCGTTGGCCGCTCACCCAACTTGGCCTCACAAAGAGCGGCGTAGAGCTCGGTGTTGGCGAAAGTGTGACTGTCGTAGTTGCGATTAGGCAGGGCGCCGGTTTTGTAGTCCACGATGGTGAGCGAGCCGTCGGGACTTCGGTCCAATCGATCGAGGATGCCAAAGAGCGGCGTTCCGTTGATGTCGACGCCAAGTCGCAGTTCGACGCCTTCACTCGCAACGCTAGTCGGGTCTTCCATCTCGAAGTAGTTCAGGATGATGGACTCGGTCTCGCGTAACAACTTGTCCATCATCGCCTCGTCGAGGTCGATGTCGCTGCGAACGTCGTCGGTGAGTATTTCAAACTTCGCTGGTTCAACGAACTCGCGAGCCCGCTCGATGGTTCGTTTCTCGTGGTCTAACAAGAAGAGCTGCTCGAATACGTAGTGCACAAAGCGTCCCTTCGCCGTGGCGTAGGACGCCGGTTGGGGCAGTCGCTCGATTGAGGCGTGCTGGTAACGACGAGGGCAGGCTTGAAAGTCAGAGAGGCGTGAGGGGGAAAGTGCCGCGGGAAGTGGTTGGTCAAACGCCATGGGGCCACGATAGGTCCCGACTGTGACGTACGGGTCGGACGTGCTGGGTAACAATGGAGTTATGCGCCACGACACTCTCGTCACTCGACACGGTCAGATCGTGCGCACAAAAGAGTGGCACGGCGTACGCTCCGGTGACCCGGTCGTAGTGAACGGTCCGAAAGAGCGTCGCCAGCAGTGGACCTTTGTCGCGCACGGGCTCAACGAAGTGACGGGCGAGGAGTGGGTGGAAGTTCGAGGTGGCAGAGTCGGCGAAGCCAAGGGCCGTTCCTTTCGCCCCGAGATGATCTATCCAAGCGGTGCCAGACGGGGATCGCGCGTCGTGGGTCTTTCGCTCGCTAGTGCTCCCCAGCTAGCGCTGGGTTAACGCGCTGTGCGTCGACGGCGTTGATGCGTTTCGATTTGAGAATGAAGAGACCGGGCAACGCGCAGATAACGCTGAGTGCGACGAAGTACGTTCGAACTCCAACGTAGTTGGCAATCTCGCCAGCTATCACGAGTCCCAGTGGCGTTATGCCGAGCGAGACGAACCAATCAACGGAACTCGCTCGCCCGAGCAATTCGCGCGGAACTTCACTTTGCATCATCGACTCCCAGATCACGTTGCCAAAAATCATCATGGGTGAGGCGATGATGGGAAAGATGATGATCTCCCAGAAGTTCGTGGCGAAACCCATGACGAGTGCCGCCAACGTGCCAATCGTCCAGTACGTCCACATCACTCGTACGCGACGTTTCGGCAACGGGAGATTCGCCGTTACCAGTGCGCCAATGGCACCGGCCACGCCTGAGGCGGCGATGGCGAAGCCTACGTAGTCCTTACCCAAATGGAGATTGTGGCGAAGGAAAAAGGGAATGAGCACGAACATCGGACTAAAGAGAAAGGCGTTCACCAGTGCAACGCCGAGCAATGTCGTCCACAGCCACCTGGTTTGGCGGACGTAGTGGACGCCTTCTTTGATGTCGTCCAACATCGAGTTGGCTTCATTTCGAACAGGCTTAGGGGTTGGTTTCATTAAAAGCAGGGCGGTAGCGCTGACGACAAAGGTGGCGCAGTCAACCCCGATGGCCAGACTCGTGCTGATGGTGGCGAGAATGCCACCGACGGCAGGCCCAATCATTGATCCCATCAAATTGTTCGCGAGCGGACGAACCGCGTTCATCGCCGGTAGTAACTCTTGAGGAACAATCTCAGGGGTTAACGCTGATATTGCGGGAAAGAAAAAAGCGTCGAAACAACCAAAGAGAATGGCGAAAATGATCAGTTCCCAAAAGTGCAAGTGGCCCGTGGCGATCATGACTACGAGGACGGCGGTCAACACGGCGCGAGCGACGTCGGAGATTATGAGTAAGACTCGACGTGAGAATCGGTCGACGATCGCACCGCCCACCAACAAGAAGGCGACGAGCGGCGTCATGCGAGCTGCGGCGAACCACGCCAACTTCGTGACACTGTGCGTCGTGTCCAAGACGAGCAACGTTAAAGCGACCAGAGCGACGCCGTCGCCAAAGTTCGAGATCGTCTGTCCGGACACCAAGAGCGCTGGTTCGCGGTGACGCGCTAGTTGCACGATCGCGAGCTTCTTTTTCATCGTCCCACAGTAAGCGAGAGAGCGTTGTGCACTGCCGGCGTACGATGAGCTAGAGGTACGCGAGGTGGAATCGATCGTGGGCTTCGATGCATGAATGAAGCGAGGTCATGGAGCGGGAACGAGTGCGACCTCCTGACTAGTCGCGCACAAGCATCTCGCCACGACGCGCAACTGGATTCCCGTATGGTTCGAATTCCCGTTCTTTCGAGGGCCCATCGGATTGAACACATGGTCCCGCCTTGACGTGGGCGATGTTCGCTCAGAGCGATCAGAAGTAGCGAGCGCAGCTGAATGTTGGTGAGGAGTAGGACTTTGTGCCCTACGAGCACGTGTGCCGAACGGAACTACCGTGGCCGGTAAGTAAGTTGGTCTCTGGACGGTTGGAGCCTTCTCGAGGAGAGTGCATGCGTCATTGGGGGGCTCGGTGGTGACAACGCCGCAGGATGCTGGCGTTGGCGCGACGTCCGACCGGTCGTTTGAGGTGGCGTTCTCAAATGTCGCCCGGGGGCCAAGGAGGACTCTCGATGAAGATTCGACGTCGCGGCGTTGGATGGTACTCGCCGTACTGTGCTTGACGTTATTGATTATTAATCTCGACGGCACGATTCTGAACGTGGCGCTACCCACGATCGTGACTACCCTGCACGCGACCTCCAGCCAGTTGCAATGGATCGTGGACGCCTACGTTGTCGTCCTGGCTGGTCTGTTACTTATCGCGGGTTCACTCGGCGACCACGTGGGGCGAAAGTGGGTCTTCATTGGTGGGCTGGTGGCGTTCGCCGCCGGCTCGGCGACGTCTGCGTGGGCGGCGACCCCCGATCAACTCATTTGCGCCAGGGCGTTCATGGGTGTCGGGGCTGCGGCGATCATGCCCTCGACACTGTCGATCCTCACTAACGTCTTCACCGAACCAAGGGATCGCGCCCGCGCCATCGGACTATGGTCTGGCACGAGCGGTCTCGGACTGGCGATCGGACCAGTGGTCGGAGGTTGGCTCCTGGCGCACTACTGGTGGGGATCGGTGTTTCTCATCAACGTGCCGATCGCCGTGATCGCGTGCGGGGCAACTTTGCTTGTCGTGCCCGACTCCAAGAACTTCAGCGCCAAGCGGCCCGATCTCGTCGGCGCGGGATGTTCGATTCTCGGCGTCGGCCTGTTGTTATGGGGGATTATCGAGGCGCCCCTAAGGGGTTGGACGTCGCTGATGATTCTGGGCGCTTTCGTCGGGGCGGCAGTGGTCATCGGTGGGTTCGTGATGTGGGAACGGCGCACGACCCACCCGCTGCTTGAACTGTCGTTCTTTAAGTCCCGGCGGTTCTCGGTCGCCATGGCGGGACTGGGTCTCGTACTCTTCGCCTTATCGGGCGGACTGTTTCTGTTCACGCAGTACCTGCAGTTCTGTCTTGGTTACTCCGCGCTTCAGACTGGTTTGCGCATTGCGCCGATTGCTGCGGTGCTGCTCGTAGTGGCGTCGCTCTCAAGTTCCTTGGTGCGCTGGCTCGGCACCAAAGTCGTGGTGTTCGTCGGCATGCTGCTCATCGCAATTGGTTTCGCGATGCTCTCGATGGTCACGATTCATAGCACCTACGCCAACGTGCTTCCCGCGTTCATACTCATGGGAATTGGCACGGGACTAGCGGTGGCGCCCTGCACCGAATCGGTGATGGGATCGGTGTCGGTAGACCTGGCTGGCATTGGCTCAGCGACGAACAGCACCGCGTTGCAGATCGGTAGTGCGCTCGGCGTTGCCGTGCTCGGCAGTCTGCTGAACACCCGTTACCAAGTCGACATGCGCTCTCTGGTGGGCCACCTAATACTTCCTGGGTCACTGCGACAAACGATCGTTGGCTCCCTTGGTGGCGCGCTCGGTGTGGCGGCTCGACTGGGCGGCTCGCTCAGTGATCAACTCGTTCTATCCGCACGTCAGTCGTTCATTAACGCGATGGTCTTCGCCGTCTCGGTGGGAGCGGCGATCGCCGGTGCGGCGGCGCTCGTGGTTCTCGCCTGGCTACCGGCGCGCGCTGACGACCCCTCGAAGAACTTGTCATGACGCTATCGACGAAGAAAACACCGCGCCCACCGGCGACTCGTTGGATCCAATTTCTTTCGATAGCGACCCTGGCGGCGACGTTTGGTCTCATCGTGCTCGGCAGTGCCGTCCGCGTCACTAACTCAGGTATGGGTTGTAATGGCTGGCCGTTGTGTTCGGGCCAGGCGAGCCCAATTTCGCAGTTTCATCCTCTGATGGAGCAGTCCCACCGATTCCTCGCGTCGATCGTCACTGTGCTCATATGTGTGCTCGCGTTCGTGGTACTGCGCACCGGAGCATCGGCGCGTCACCTGCGCCTCCCGGCACTGGCGTCAGTGGGGGTGATTGTGGTTCAAATCGCGCTCGGCGCTATCACGGTGTTCACTAATAATGCGCCTATTACTGTGGCGTTGCATCTTTTGGTCGCCACGATGTTCCTCGGAGTCGTTACGTTGACCATGGTCGCGTCGTTCGTCGAGCCTGACCGTTCATGGTCGTTGTGGCACCGGCCAACCCGGCTCGCATGGGCCGCCGTCATCTCGCTCTACCTAGTAGTCATCTCTGGATCGGTAGTGGTCAACGGGGGGGCTCAGTCGGCGTGCCCGTCGTGGCCGTTGTGTTTTTCGAGCACTTCGTCGCGGGGACTCGTGGTGCTCCAGCTCGTGCACCGTTCGCTCGTCCTCGTCGGCTCGGTCGTCGTTGTTGCCTTCCTGGTCACTCTGCTTCGTTCGAAAGCGATTGACAAGGCGGAACGCAATCTTTCGTTAGCTGCGGTGGTGTTACTTGTCTCGCAAATACTCGTAGGGGCGCTGAGCGCTCTCAACAGTTCCCACACGGAGTTCGCTGACGTTCATCTCGCGCTTGCCTCGGCGCTCTGGGGCGTCGTGGTTGCGGTCTTCGCCTTAAGCGCGAGGGAGCGGCGAGAGGCGGCGAGCGTCGGCGTCAGGCGATCAGTCCCCGATCGATCCGATCGTGCGGCTCGTTAGTCCATGGCACGTACGTCGGCCGGAGCGGGCGAGTAGCACCGGGCTCACACGATGGCATCTGGAGTGGGTGACGGGGATCGAACCCGCACATCCAGCTTGGAAGCCTGGGCGCAGTAATGCGTGAGCAAGAGTATAAGGTCTGATCAGAGGACAGTTCTTGCAATCGAATCGCTACCATTCTTTCTGTTTGGGCGTTAAATCGGCGTTAAGTTAGGGACTTTTTCAGAAGAAATAGCCGAGACGCGATTCGCGGTCGGAGAATCGGATCTATCGAAATTGTGCTGGAGCGTGAGCGTTCACGTCGGAGACCCGACGTCAACAATCTCCGACTGGCGATTCTTACGTTGGAGCAACCCCTAACATCAACATTGACGGAAGCAAGTACTCAATTCAAGAGGAGCATGTTCGTCAGAATCGCCGCTCTAGTTCAGCGCGATGCGAGAACCTTATTCAGTAGTTGGGGCAGCTTGAATCGGCCTGAGTTTCCCGGAGACCCCAGTGCATCCTCAACTGCGTCGAGCCCAACAAGAAACGCCAGTCTGAGAGAACTTCCGCTATCTGACATGGTTTCATGGAACACGGTCACCCACTGGTCGACTTCGGAAGCAAGCATTGAGTCCAGCTCTTGTGCGGCAACCTCGGTCCTGGTGCTGTGTACGTGTACTCGATCTCGCCGGGCTGATCTCAGCAGTCACCCGTCACTCGATCGCATCGGCAGATGGCGGCAAGGGTAGGATTCCACCGGTAGCGGGCGTCAGGGGCGCTGGCTGAACAGTCTGAGGGGATTGCAGCGATGGTCGCACGCGAGAAGAAGGATCGTCGACGCGGACAGGGCGATCAGGAAGTTGGAAAAGGCCGCGTCCCGCCCGCGGTGCGGCCAGTTATCTTCGCCGGCGCGGTTGGCGCGGCAGTTGTTGGCGCGTGTTTCCCGTTCGTCGTCTGGCAAGCAGCGCCGCTGCTTGGGTGGGTGGCCGCCGCGCTCGTGTACCTGGGCCGGGTTTGGCGGTCGATCGCAGGGCTCGACGCTGGGGCGACGTCGCGCCTGGCCACGCGTGAGGACCCGAGTGTGCCAGTCACGGACCTCATCATTATTGGTGCCGGACTCGCGTGTCTGGGGGCCGTCGGGCTCGTCTTGGTCAAGGCCGCGCACTCCCACGGGGGAACGAAGGCACTCCTAATTGCACTCGGCGTGCTGAGCGTTGCGCTCGCCTTTGCCTGCGTGCACACGGTCTTCACGTTGCGCTACGCGCGGGAGTACTACGGCACGGGCAACGGTGACGGGATCGACTTCCACTCCGACGAGCGGCCGGACTACTTGGACTTCGCCTACGTCGCATTCACCATCGGGCTGACATTCCAGGTCTCCGACACGGACCTCGTGTCGGGACGAATCCGCAGGGTCGCGCTTCGACACGCCCTCGTGTCGTTCCTCTTCGGAGCGATCATCATCGGTCTCACCATCAACGTCGTCGCGAGCCTTTTGCACTGAGGCGGCTCGGCGGTAGGTGGATGCATTCGGTCGGAATGGTCCGGTGACGTCGGATTGGTATGTGGGATAAAGCGTCGGATTCTCAGAATGGCAATCGCCGCGTGGGGGTTCACGTCGGAGAGCGGACTTCAACAATCTCCGACTGGAGGGTTGACAAGTGGGCTTCCACGCGAGTTCGAAAGAATTCGACTTGACATGTGCCGACAACAGGTCGGGTGTGACCGTCGCCGTTGACGGTGTCAACAGCCGAGATGGCGATTTATGGGGTTAAAAGAGCGCGTCTGGCGTGGCTCTTCAAGAGGTTGCGGCGGAGACGCCGGACTGTTGAAATGATCCCAGCCAATTCAGCGGCATACTGGGAATCGCAGCGGAGGATGACCGAAACGATGAGTCAGTTAGATCTGATGTTTCCGCCCCGTTTAACCCTCCGTGAGGGCGATTGTAGTTATAGAAGTTCTTCCACACGTCCTCGAGGTGTACGGTTTTACATCAGGAACCGGTTTTCAGCCACGTCGGTGTTGAACCTAATTTGATTCCGAGAGTGATTTGAGTAATGCGCATGAACACTGAGCCAAAGAGTCACTATCAGTTCCGATTGAATTTCTGGAAAATACGAGGATCGCATCGCCGTCGAAGTACCTATTCCGGCACCCGGGTCGGTCTTGGAGCACTTGGCGTTGGCGCGCTCGCCTTCATTACGCTCGTGGCCTTTAGCGGCGACACGGCCCTGGCGGCTACCACACTTAATTTGGGTTCGGCAGCGTCGTACGCGGTAGTAGCCGGATCGACCATTACTAATACGGGCGCCTCGGTAATCACTGGCAGCGTGGGAATCTGGCCTGGTTCGTCAATTACCGGCTTTGGGCCAGGCACCATATCAGGCGCCACCGACCTTGCTAACGCCGCGTCGTCATCCGCCCAGAGTGCGTCGACGGCGGCCTACCTCGTCGCCGCGGGGGATACCCCCACGGCATCCGTCGCGGGAGGAATCCTTGGCGGCACGACTTTGACTCCCGGTGTCTACCACGCGCCCACCATGTCCCTTACCGGCGTGCTTACCCTAAACGCCGGCGGCGTTCCGAGCGCCGTTTTCATCATTCAGTCCGACTCAACTTTGATAACTGCGTCAAATAGTTCAGTGGTCCTCGCAGGGAGCGCCCAGGCTTGCAACGTTTTCTGGCAGGTTGGCAGTACGGCGACGCTCGGTACCTCGACGATTTTCTCGGGCACGATTCTGGCGCTGACCTCGGTGATAGTGGACACGGGGGCGAGCGTTGTTGGTCGCGTCATGGCACAATCCGGTCCCGTCACGCTCCATGACAACGCGATCCGTCTGCCGACGATCGGTACCATTTGCGCAACGCCTCCGCCCACGACCACTACGACGGTTCCGCCCACGACCACTACGACGGTTCCGCCCACGACCACTACGACGGTTCCGCCCACGACCACTA
>Ga0208850_1000024_pt1 | contig 61851 bp, 60 predicted proteins | sample NGESurshal092012_5_FD_184475 | JGI IMG/M metagenome (GOLD analysis project Ga0208850, IMG submission 184475) | Arctic peat soil microbial communities from Barrow, Alaska - NGEE Surface sample 210-2 shallow-092012 (SPAdes) | ecosystem: Environmental > Terrestrial > Soil > Wetlands > Peat ... | reverse complement strand
CTTCCGACGCAAATTTTTTTGGTGCGACTGCCTGCGCGTGGTCAAGATATCCAAAAGTCTTGGCCAGTCACGGTGTCGAATTCGACATTTGAACTCTTCACGTCATCACGTGTTCATCGCCTCACGAGAAAGACGATGAGAACGATAATGAGAACCAAAACAACCGTTCCGCCTCCTATGTACATTGTGCTTACTCCTTTCTAGAGTGATTCGCAAGTTCTTGACGAGCGTCTCCTCGACGGGCGACTCTTGTTGATCGAAAAGCCAAGGACAACGTGAGTATTGGTCGAGGTTGCTACTTGGAGCCTTCGTGAATCGAGCTTGAATTCCCTCGGGCGTCAACAACTTGACGGTCCATCGAGTGCTTGGTGGATCGCACCGGACCTCTCGATACGGCGAACACGATCGCTGACACGACAAAACCGAATGCCCCGACAATCATCAGGATGATCCCTACGGTTGAGAGGCGAAAACCCGTACCTTGATAGGTGACGGCCCAGTACATTATTGCACCGACTGCGGCCGCGACAGCGCTGAGCACCATTCCTGGAAGACCCACTTCACACCTTCTTCTGTTCTCCCTGACTGATTGCCAGGCGAGAAGGAAGCGGGGTCTTGACGTCCTAAAAGCGAGCGTAACACGTTCTAGGAAATATGAGGCCACAGTTTCTACGAACCTCGCTTCAGTGAGACTTACGTCACGGTGACGTTTCGTTGGTGTCGATCAGTCAATGCGAAGCGCTGTTCAGCTAAAAGCTTGGTAGACGGAGAATTGATTGATATTTTGAATGACAGAAGAGACACGCACTGCATGGATTAAGTTCGAGCGACTCCGAAGTTCTCGTTCATTGGAGATAGTGAATGGCGATCAAACCTAAGCGCACTTCGAGTCCGAAAAGAAAGGACGTCAAGCCCGCACCCTCGTCCAGGCACCGTTCAGAATTCGATCTCACGCCCGAGTACGAAGGACCAATCTGGCGACAGTACTTACGGGCTATGGGCCCGGGATTGGTGACTGGAGCGTCCGACGACGATCCCTCAGGGATTGCCACCTACTCCCAAGCCGGAGCACAGTTTGGTTTGGGTTTCGTGTGGACCGCCTTACTCACCTTTCCTCTTATGTTCGCGGTTCAGGAAATCTGCGATCGAACGGCCTTGGCGACCGGCACGGGGCTGGGCGAATTGGCCGTCCAGCGTTTCCATCGAACGGGTCGAGCCGTCCTTGGTCTACTGCTCGTCGTCCTCATCGTCGCGAACTGCCTCAACATCGCCGCCGACTTGGTCGCCATTGGCTCGGGCATGAACCTTCTTCATGCTGGATCGACGTGGGTCTGGGCACTCGTGGCGGGAGGGGCCATTACGTGGCTCTTGGTCCTTGGATCGTTCGCTCGTATCGCCCTCGTGTTCAAAGTTCTCTGCGCGCCACTATTGGCGTACTTGGTGGTCGCGGTGCTGGTCACGCACCAATGGAGCCAGGTCGTTACCCACACCTTCGTGCCGCACATTCAATTCAACAAAACGTATCTAGCGCTCTTGGTCGCGGTGCTCGGCACGACGATCTCTCCCTATCTGTTTTTCTGGCAAAGCGCTCATCGGATCGAGGAGATGCGCGACGCACCCGAAGGCGGCACGAAGCCACTACCACTCAAACGTTTGAGTCGCCGCAAGGCTGGTAGAAAAGAGCGAATGAGCCGCCTCGACGTGTTTACCGGTATGGCGTTCTCCAATATCGTCATGTTCGCGATCATCGTGGCCACTGCCCAGACGCTCCACGGTCACAACATCCTCCATATTCAAAGCGCCGCGCAGGCCGCCAAAGCGCTCCGACCCTTCGCTGGACGCTTCGCGAGTGTGATCTTTGCTCTCGGCTTTATTGGGAGTGGCCTCTTGGCAGTCCCGGTGCTCGCGGCGTCGGGGTCAGTTGGCATGGCGGGCCTGCTCGGTAAGGAATGGGGCTTTTCACGTTCGATTCGCCAAGCGCCGGTCTTCTATGGCCTGCTCGCCTTGGGAACAGTTGGCGGTACGTTATTCAGTCTTTTGCACGTCAATCCAATCAGACTGCTCGTCTTGGTGGCAGTGATCAATGGTGTGGCTGCAGCGCCTTTTCTTTTTGTCGTTATGCGAGTGTCGAGTAGTCAGCGACTCATGGGTAAATACGTGAACGGTCTCACCGCCAATATTCTTGGGTGGCTCACTGCTGCGCTTATGGCGGCGGCGGCAATCGCGCTCTTCGCGACGGGAGGGCTGTAAATACCGAAGCAAGAAAGCGAGCGCATCACGGGTCAGATAAAGCATTCGATCAATGGTTAAAGAATTACTTTTTGAGATCAATCCCGAGTTAGCTGCTCAGCAGATCGACTGGGTCCGTCAACTTTGACTCGGAGCAGCAATTAAAGGAGGGGACTGACCAGATGAAGTGGGTTTCCTATGTCGGAAAAGTCTCGAACGAAAGCAAACCTGATCAGCTCGCGTCGTCTCTGTTAGACGGCTCCGCTCAAGTTCGCGGCACGATTGGTGCGATAACTTTCTCCGCCGTCTCGACTGGAGCGCCGAAGCGAAGTCGATAGCCGCCGAAAGCAACGGAGCAGAGAGCGAACCACGCCCACCCCAGAGCCAATCCTGCGAGCACGTCCGTTAGCCAGTGCACGCCGAGCATGACTCGGACACACGCAATCCCGGTGGCGAGACCGACGGCGAGACCGGCGAGGAACGCCCTCACTTTGAGAGATCGGTGTCGTCCGATAACCAGGGCGAACGCCGCCAAGCACGCCGCGGTGGCGACGGCGTGGCCCGAGGGAAACGACGGTCCGGAGAAACCTGTGAGTTGGTCGAAGTTGGGACGCGCACGATTGACGATTGACTTGAGGACGTTGGCGAGGAGGAACTGTCCTCCAACGACGAGAGCGAGGAATGTCACGACTTCGATTGATCGTTGGCGGATCGTCTCGATGATGGCCACGATGACGGCCAGGGGAACAATCACCAGCGCGCCGCCCAGCTGTGTGTACACCCGCAGAACCTTCGTCGAAAAGTTCGTCGCGTGGTGAGTTCCGAACAGGGTGGCGCTGTGATCGAGGCGCGCGAATCCGGTATTCGTGCGAATCATGAAGAATAGGAGGCCGACAACGATGGCTCCGCCAACGAAGGCCACGATCGCGGCGCTCAGGGCGAGGCCCGTAGTGGACTCTGGACTAAGTCGCGAATGCATGAACGCGACAAGTGGTCGATGTTTTCGTGCCCCGCTCGCAACGTGCTCAGTGCTGAATGTGGGAGCTGTTTGCGCGACTTGGGGCCACCGATACGCGATGATCCCGGCCGCGCCCCCCGGGACAATGATGCAAAGAAAGTTGACCAAAAGAACGAGCATTGTCGTTACCTCCTATGACACGCCGCGTAGCGGCGCGACTACGCGCTCTTTCAGGCGTTGAGTCAGTGACCGGCGTTTCCAACGCCGTGGATCAATTTGAACGCTGCGCTCGAGATCATCGTCAAAGTGAGTGTTCAGGGTCTTAACGACAGCCGGATCGAAGATGACCATGTTGATCTCCTCGTCGCACTTGAGCGAGCGGGCGTTGAAGTTCGCCGAGCCCACGTTTGCGACAAGGACGTCCACCATCATGGTCTTGGCGTGCATCATCGTTGGCTGGAAGTTCCACAGTTCAACGCCGGAGTGGATAAGCTCCTCGTACTCCACTTCAGCGGCCAACTGCACGAAGCGCTTGTCAGCGAATGGCCCCGGTAGGAGAATCTGTACTTGCACCCCGCGCGACGCGGCGTCGCAGAGTCGCTTGACCAGATCGTTGTCTGGGACAAAGTAGGCGGTCGTCACTCGAAGTTGTCGTTGGCTCAATTGCAAGAGGGTGCGAAAGACGCTCCGCAGATCGCTCCCACCCGTCGCGGAGGCCCCGCGCACGCACTGGACCACACTGTCGCCGGGCGTTGGTTGGCGAGGAAAGCGGTCGTACGCGACCTCAAAGACGGTGGGGTCGGTCTCGGCCCAATTGTCAAGAAACGCTGCACGAAGTCCGTCGACGGCTGGACCTTCCACTCTGAAGTGCGTATCACGCCATTCGAGTTCGTTGCGGGCGTTGCCCTGCCACAGATCAGAAATACCGACGCCGCCGGTGAAACCAACGGACTCATCGACCACCAGCACTTTGCGATGTGTGCGGTGATTGACTTCGCCGAGGCGAAACCGGCGCAGTGGACGAAACCAACGTACCTGCACCCCGGCGCTCATCATGTTGTCGATGAGGCGGGGTTCAATCGGTCGCGATCCCCACGCGTCGAGCAGTACGCGAACTCGCACGCCGGCCTTGGCCCGTTGCCCCAAAGCTTCAGCGAGTTCGGTTCCGATCGCGCCCTTCCAGTAGACGAAGGTGAGAAAGTCGATAGTGTGCTCCGCGGCTCGTATGGCGTCGAGCATCGCCGGAAAAATCTCGCATCCGTTGCGCAAGACCGTTATTCGGTTGTTCTCGGTCGCGGGAATGCCCACGACTCCTTCGAGGACGCGAAGTGCCTGAACACTCAACTTGTCTGCAGTGAGCAAAGGGCTCTGAGAGTCGTTCGCGCTCACGAAGCCACGGCTTCCCCATGGTGTGCGTCGCTTTGCGGATCGGACTCGATCACCTTTTGCTCGTCCTGCGGCGCGGGGGCGCTCGTTCTCAGTGCCTCGAGTTGGGCGGCCAACGCGGCTCCGTATAAGAGCGAAATGCTCGACAGCAGACTCCACACGAGCAACGCCACCACGCCAGCCAACGGGCCATACGTCGAACCAAAGGATGAACTTGACGAGAAGAAGAGGCCCAGTCCGATTGTCACCAGTCCCCACAAGAACACCGATACGCCAGAGCCAAAGGCGAGCCATGACAGACGGGGCTGCCGCCGTCGTGGCGACCAGCGAAAGAGCACCGTCACACTCACCGCGATCAAGCCCACTCCGAGGGGCCAGCGCGCTACGGACCAGACCGACGCGAGCATGCCGTGATCTGTGGAGATGAAAAGGTCTTTGCCAATGGCCAGGCATACAAAAGCCGCCGCGCCGATGATGCCGACGCTCAGTGCGAAGATTAGAGCGAGTCCGTACTTCTTTAATGTCGGGCGGTCCTGCTCGACGCCATAGATGCGATTGAGTGCACGTTCGAGTTGCCCCATAGCGGTAGTTGCTACGACGAGTGCCCCGAGGACTCCAAATAGGAGAGCACCGTAGTGATGGTCTCCGGCTACACGGTGCGCCTGAACGACTGCGGTGGTGAGTACGCGCCCAGCCGGCCCAGGAACGGTCCCGCGAACCGTGGCGACGATAATCGCGGTGATTCTTCCCTTATGGAGGACACTTGCAAGACCGACAAGCCCAATCAAACCTTCGATGGCGACGAGCGTCATCAGGAACGCCAACGAGCGGGCGTGGCTGAAACCATCCGCGACGCGCATTCGTTTGAAGGCATCTTTGGCTAGGCGGCCCCAACCCGTGCGCTTGAGAACCTCCCAAGCGTCGTCACCGGTGAGCTCCCAGGTTTCGGGAACGAGTGAAGCGCTACTCACGGTTGCTTCTGCTTTGGAACGCAGACGGTTATTGCGCCGCGCTCGATTCGTGCAAGAATTTTCTTTGTCGCTTTTCGCGCGCCGCCGTCAAGTTCGTACGTCGTTGGCCGATCAAGTTTTACGCGCACCTTGCGTGCTCGTGTCATTTTTGTTAGTGGCGAGTGTTTCGCATCGTCGACCACCATTCGGCTAAGTACTCGCGCCCACTGAAGGGCGCTCTCCGCCGTTACTACCCCTACCTCGAGCAGGCCGTCATCGGGTTGAGCTTCCGGGAAGGCGACTATGCCCCCGGACAAAGTGCCCATCTGGCCAAGGAGCACGCACGTCGCCTTTCCTTTGAACCATGGCTCGCCGTCAATCTCGATTTGTATCTTGCGGGGATTCATGTGTGTGGCGCGCACACCAGTCCACACGTAGGCCAGGCGGCCAAAGTGACCTTTTAGCTCACCGTCAGCATCGCGCATCATGATGGCGTCGTAACCAACTCCGGCCATCACCGCGAAGCGCTCGCCGTTCAGGACGCCGACATCTAATCGACGCCGGTCTCCAAAGAGACCAACGTCGACCGCGGCGCTCACGTCCTTCGGAATTTCCAAATTATTTGCCAAAAGGTTGGCGGTGCCGGCCGGCAAGATCGCTAGGTCCACCGCCTCGCCAGCCACGGCGTCGACGCATCGCTGGACTGTGCCGTCGCCGCCCCAAATGAAGAGAAGTTCCGCGCCCTCCCTTAGCGCCCGACGAGCGAGTTCGGGTACTTTGCGGCTCTTTGATGCCTCATACCAAAGGGGGGTCGGGAAACCCTTTTCGGCCAAATCCTTGCGCAACTCAACGAGGCCTCCGCCGAACGTTTTGTTTCGGTTGGCAATGACCGCGATTGACTTCATCGCCCCGCGTCGTCAAGCCGTGAATCGGCGGTAGCGAATGTCGATTGTTGCACCGGTTTCGCATGAACGGCCCGAGAGACGCCAACTACTCGAATTATGAAGACGGCGGCCATGAGTGATCCAACGCCCAAGAGGAAGCCCGATATGACGTCACTCGGGTAATGCTCTCCCCGGTACACCCGAGATAACCCAACCGCCGCCGTCAAGGCGAAGGCGAACGTCCACATGAGGACGCGCGCCCACCATCGACTTGTCGCCACCGCAACGACGAGCGCAATGCCTCCGTACAGCGCGAAGGTGGCCGCGGTGTGACCCGAAGGAAAGCTGTAGGTCGAGGGCGTTCCCCCTAAGTGAATCACTGCGGGCCGTGGTCTCGCGACGATGGCGTTAGCTGCAAGAAAAACGGAAAGTTCAATGGCGATACCAGCGAGGAGCAGGAACGCGTGTCGTCCCCATCGTCGAAACAGGAGCACGATGGTGAGCACCGCGGCGACACCCGCTATTTCGAACTTGTCGGCGATATCGGTGATGTCACCAGTGATCCGGTTCCAATGAGCGCTGCGATGTCGATCGAACCACAAACTCACGTGATGATCCCATACGCCGATAGAACCATGCGCGAGGACATGAGTAATTAAGAGACCAAGTGCGACCATTGCCAGCCCCATGATCGCGAAGGAAAAAATTAGCGCGATCGCCGTAGCGATAATTTCGTGACCTCGGGCAATGGTTGTTACTAGACGATCAGCCGATCCACCGCGTGTCGGATTAAGAAAGGCGCGCGATTCGGCATCGTTGCGATTCTTCAAAGTGTTTGAGCCATAGGTGCTCTTTGTCGAGTCGGTCATCAACGGCCCGCACTTGAAGGCGAGTTACGACTGTTCGCCGCTAGTCGCGTCAACGTGATGCCTATTCCAGCAGTATCTATGCCGACGCTGAAAACTTTCGTTGTCGTAGTCAAGTTTGCGTCGCTCCCTAGTTGATTCCAGCCATTAACGGAACTGGAACGAAGCGGGGTCTTGGCTTCTTGTGTGACACTATAGAACGAGTTACTCGAGTTTGATACCAGGAATCATTCCTCGGCAGCTTCGAAGTTCGCTGTGAAACTGGAGAATTGGTGCAGTGTACGTTGACCGTTGTAGACGAAGTTACTCAGGTGAGTACGTTGAATAGTTACGACACTGTTGGTCGCGAGATCGCAAAGCGATCGAATGACATTCGCTCTTAACTATGAATTGCAAGGAAAGTTGGCGAGCAGCGGTTCTTCGAGTGACCGACGGGCCCAGCGCACGCACCCGGCGAAGAAGCGACCCGAGCTGCTGGCGACGCGCCCCAATGAGATTTGGAACTGGGACATCACCAAACTCCACGGTCCGACCCGCGAATCTTCACCTACTACAACGACGAACGCCGTCACCCGGGCATCGGGTTGCACGCCTCCGCGTCGGCCCACTACGGCACCCACCTGGAGATCCGAGAACAACGACAAGCCACACTGAGCGCCGCTTACGAGGTCAACCCAATTCGCTTTCGTCTGCTCGCGCCAGCGCTCCATCAATCCCCGAACTTGTGTGGATCAACCCACCAGAATTGGAGGTGGCCGCAAAGAACTAAATTCGACTGCGTGTCTCATTTGACCTGAGAGGTTCCGCGCACGCTATGACGAACAATAAACGACTCCCTCAACACATTGGCATAATTCCGGATGGCAATAGGAGATGGGCTCAAAGCCATGGGCTTGAAAAACAGGATGGTTACGACCATGGGCTGCGACCGGGTATCCAACTATACGATGCGTGCTTAGAATTAGGAATCAAAGAAATTACCTTTTACGGGTTTACTGTCGATAACACGAAACGTCCACTCGTCCAGATAGAAGCCTTTCGAAAAACGTGTGTTGACGCCGTTACGATAATGAACAAAAGGGATGCGGATCTGCTAGTAGTTGGAAATACTCAGTCACCGTTATTTCCGAAAGAACTCCTACCCTTTACTCAACGAACCAGATTCGGGAAAGGCCGTATAAAGGTAAATTTTCTCGTCAATTACGGCTGGAATTGGGATCTCAATTACTCATTGAAGAACGGTAATTTTAGTCCAGATGACAATCTCACTGACGGAATTGCCTCCGCAGATATCTCGAGAATTGATTTGATCGTTCGTTGGGGCGGCGGGCGAAGATTAAGCGGGTTTCTGCCAATTCAATCGATTTACGCGGATTTTTATGTAGTAGAAGAAATGTGGCCAGATTTTCAGATTGGCCAGTTCTATCGGGCATTGGAATGGTACCAAGATCAAGACGTAACTCTAGGCGGTTAGAGAATCTAAAAATGGAGGCGGCGTTGGTGGAGCGAGGGTTACCTCATCCGAACACCGTGACTATCCAACTTCCCCCTGTCTTCATTGGACTCCGATCCACCGGGCTGCCCGGCACTGTCAAGGAATTCGTCATACACGTAGTGTCGGCTCGGTCGGCTCATGGAGCGCACCACGTAGCGAAAGCTGAGATCGCACTGGCGATCCGGCAAGTCGGGGGATCGGTGAGTCGTTCCGGGCTGAAACTGGCTCTGGCCGAATTGAGTGAAGGAACTACTCGTATGACGCCTCGACTTCTTCGAGTGTCGCCGGGTCGATACGCGATGCGAAGTGACGAGCGTCGAACAATTCATCGTGACGGTTAATGCTGGGCCGTCACCTGACGCCGAGCGGGGCAACGCGCTACCCGGGTTTGTTACGGACGTAGACGAACTTGGCCACAACGACTTCTGCTGTCCGTGGTCATGGGAAAGTATCCACTGGTTGCCAACTGAGGTCCCCGCTGGTGGCCAGGAAAAGTACCCGCCCCTCAATGAAATCAGTTACATCTGGCCGTTGTTTAGCTTCGTTCCACAGGATCCGCAGAACTCCATGTTTCAAACTGGAGGCTCAGCGTGTGCCAGAACGGTTTCGTGAGAAAATTGGCTTGGACGGAAACCCCCGGCATACGCAGTTGTTCTACGGCTGATACCGGTAACCCATCCCATGTTCATTTGTCAGATACTTAGGCCTGGCTGGGTCCAATTCGATCTTGGCGCGCAACCTGGCCATATATACCCGTAGGTGATTTGAATCCTCTGGATAGCCTGAACCCCACACTTCTGTCAGGAGCTTGCGACGACTTCGGAGTTGGCCCGGGTGACGCAAGAGAGCCTCCAGCAGACGCCACTCCGTCGACGTGAGATGGACCTCCTCGGCGGTGTCTGCCGACCGTCTGGTCACGACCTGAGCGTTCAGGTCGACGGTGACGTCGCCCAGCTCGAACACGAGGTCGTCGAGGTCGCCCACCTTGCGCCGTCCAAGTGCTCGGAGGCGTGCCAGAAGCTCTTCGATACTGAATGGCTTGGTCAGGTAGTCGTCGGCGCCCGCGTCGAGAGCTGAAATCTTGTTTGTCAGATCGTCGCGACCAGAAAGGATAAGTATCGGTACCGTCACCTTCCGACGTAGGGCCGAAACCAACGCGATGCCGTCGAAGTCCGGAAGACCTAAATCCAAGACCACGAAATCCGGCTGAGTCTTCTCGACCTGTCGCAGCGCACTCGCGCCATCGTGAGCCGTCACGATCTCGTAGCCTCTTGCGCGCAAGCTGATCGAAAGCGTTCGCACAATCTCAGAGTCGTCGTCTACGATCAGAATTCGACTCACTACTCCTCCAATGATGGGAGCGTTGACGTCGGAGAAATTGTCGCTCGGAGCTGGACAACCATTGTCAACCCGCCGCCCGGGGTTTCCTCGGGAACGAGCGCGCCTGACATTGCCTCGGTGAGCCCTCGTGCGAGGGCTAGTCCGAGACCGACCCCAGTCGTGTTGTCGTTGTCGCCCAGGCGCTGGAACGGCAAAAACACTTGTTCGATGTCGCGGGCGGAGATTCCTGGTCCGTGATCAATGAGGCGTACCTCAATTCGATCGCCGAACTGGCTCGCCGTGAGGAGGGGTGGCTGGTCCTTCGGCGAGAATCGAAGGGCGTTGGCGAGCAGGTTGGCCAACACTCTCTCGAGCAATGGCTGATCAGCGGTCACTGTCGACAGGTCATTGGGTAGTTCGACGCGAACCGCGAACGAGGCAGGCGCAGCTTCATCGAGCGCGGCCGCGACAGCGTCTTCGAGAGCCACCGGTTGCATATGCACCGCTAGCGCCCCGGCTTGCAGCCGACTCATGTCCAGCAGGTTCTCCACGAGACGGTTGAGTCTCGCCAACGAGCGTCGAGCACTATCCAGCAACTCCGCCCGGTCAACAGCTGACCAATCAACATCAGAGGAGGCAAGGCTGCTAAGCGCGGCGTTCAATGATGCTAGCGGCGTGCGCAGATCGTGGCTAACCGCGGCCAGTAGCGCGGAGCGCGTCCGGTCGGCTTCGGCCAAGTGACTCGATGCGGCCGACTGTTCGATGAGGTGCTGCTGGGTGAGAGCCACCCGAACTTGCATGGCGAGAGCCTCGAGAACCCGTTGTTGGGCGGCCGCCGGCGTGGGTCCGAACATCACCAGACGGTGCGCATCGTCGATTGAAAGTTCTTGATCCCAGATTGAGGAAGGCGAGACCTGATCTGGCTTTGTCATGACGAGGCTCCATCTGCCATAGTTGTCGCTCTCTTGGAGGCCGACCGCCACGAATTCAAACATTTCTCGCAGATGAGTTAACAGGTCGGCGATCGAGCTCCTCCCGCGCAACACGGAGCCGGACAGGGAGGCCAACGAGGTCGCCTCGGCGCTAGCTCGAGCCGCTAAGACGTTGCGCCTTGAGGACACGTCGACGATCACTGAAACCATGACCGCGACCGCCACGAATACGATGATGGCAATTGCATTGTTCATCTCGCCAATCGTGAACTTGTGGATTGGTGGCGTGAAGTAGTAGTTGACGAGAAGTGAGCCCACGAGGGCAGCCAAGAGTCCGGGCCATATCCCGCCCAGCATGGCGACGCCGACGATGACGAGAAGGTAGATCAGCAGATCGCTCGGCAAGTTCAGTTGATCGCGCAATCCGGCGAGCACGAACGTGACCAGTATTAAGGCGACGAGAGCTAAAGCGACGGCGATGAGCTGACGCTGCCGACTGAGCGCACCGCGTAATCGAAGCACCTCGGGGCGGCGTCCGATCTCCTCGTGAGTGACCACGTGGACGTCGATAGGACCTGACTCTCGAATCACCCGAGCTTGCAGGCCAGGACCCATGAGCCGCTGCCTCGCCCGACCTCGGCGAGTCGCCCCCAACACCAGCTGTGTCGCGTTCTCGGCTCGGGCGAAGGCTAAGAGTGCCGCGGCGACGTCGTCGCCAACGACTTGGTGGTAGCTGCCCCCGAGCGCCTCGACAAGGGAACGCTGAGAGGACAAGGTCGCCGGATTCGATCCAGTGAGGCCATCGGACTGCACGACGTGAACCGCCAGAAGATCTGCACCACCTCGCGCAGCAATTCTGGTTGCGCGGCGAATGAGCGTCTCGCCCTCTGAACCACCGGTCAGGCCCACGACGACGCGTTCTCGCGCTTCCCACGTCGAATCGATGTCGTGGTCAGCGCGATAGCGCATCAGCCCTTCGTCGACGCGATCGGCAAGCCAGAGGAGCGCTAGCTCTCGGAGCGCCGAGAGGTTCCCCTCCCGGAAGTAGTTCGAGAGCGCCGCGTCGATCTTCTCCGGCGAGTAGATGTTGCCGTGGGCCATCCGCCGCCGCAGCGCCTCCGGCGTCATATCGACGAGTTCGATCTGTCCCGCCCGTCGAACCACTTCGTCCGGGATCGTCTCGCGCTGGAGAATCCCGGTGATCGACTGCACCACATCGTTCACGCTCTCCAGGTGTTGGATATTCAATGTGGTGATGACGTCGATGCCGGCGTCCAGGATCTGTTCGACGTCCTGCCATCGCTTCTCGTTCGCGCACCCCGGGACGTTGGTATGGGCGTACTCGTCGACGAGCACCTGCTCGGGCTGTCGTACGAGCACTGCGTCGACGTCCATTTCATAGAACTCGGCACCTCGGTACGCCACCCGCTTGCGAGGCAGCACTTCGAAGTCTTTAACCATTTCGGCGGTCTTTGATCTGCCGTGGTCCTCGACCACCGCGACGACGACGTCGGTTCCTCGCTCCGCGCGCCGATGCCCTTCACCTAGCATCGCGAAGGTCTTACCAACTCCCGGCGCGGCGCCGAGGTAGATACGAAGGTGACCTCTCTCATTCATGGGCTTACCTCGCGATACTCGTCGAACTCCAAGCGTCGAAAAGGTGCGAGGGTCATCACTTCATCTCAAGGGCTCAACTTAGAGAGCGCCACGTTGAGCTCGATCACGTTGATGTACGAGGCGCCAAGGAAACCGAACTGAGCTCCGTGCACCTCGGAGTAAACGAGTGCCCGCAGCCTCGTGGACGAGATTCCCCGAGCGTGGGCAACCATGGGAATCTGCACCAGGGCGTCCGCCAGGGTGATGTCGGGGTCGAGACCCGAGCCCGACGTAGTAACCAGGTCGGCCGTCGGATTCTGCACGCCCACGGCGTGCCATTCGGCAATCAGCGCGCGCACGTCAGTCACGAGCGCCTTAGAGCGCGGACCCAGATTCGACGCACCGGACGAGCCGGGAACACCGTTGAGCGCTAGAGGGTTGTCGGCGTCGGGGCGTCCGTTGAACCAGTTGGGATTGATCGATTTCCCATCGTTCCACGGTTGGCCCAACAGTGCCGAACCATATTTCGTTAACGAACCGTTGGCCTGGTCGTGGAACGCCAGCTGGGTGAGCGCCCAGCCCCCCAGCGGGTAGATCACGCCGCAGATCACCAGGAGCACAACAGTCAGGACTGCGGATCTCAAGAGGTTCGCCCGCATCAGTACGCTCCGGTCGCGGTGAGGATTAAGTCGATCACTTTGATGCCGATGAATGGTGCGATAATCCCGCCTAATCCGTAAATGAGGATGTTGCGCCGCAGCATTTCGGCCGCCGAGCTGGGTCGGAACTTGACTCCGCGAAGCGCAAGTGGAATCAGCGCGATGATGACTAGGGCATTGAAGATCACCGCCGACAGGATCGCGGAGTTGGCGTTGTGGAGGTGCATGACGTTGAGTGCGTTGAGCGCCGGAAACGTCACAACGAACAGGGCCGGGATGATGGCGAAGTACTTGGCGACGTCATTGGCGATCGAGAACGTCGTCAGGGAGCCTCGGGTAATGAGGAGTTGCTTGCCGATCTCGACGATGTCGATGAGTTTCGTCGGATTCGAGTCGAGGTCTACCATGTTCCCGGCCTCCTTGGCCGCATTAGTCCCGGTGTTCATCGCCACGCCGACATCCGCCTGGGCGAGTGCTGGAGCGTCGTTGGTGCCGTCGCCAGTCATCGCCACCAATTTGCCACCTTCTTGTTCCTGACGGATCAGGGCCATTTTCGTCTCGGGCGTCGCTTCGGCCAGGAAGTCATCGACTCCGGCCTCTTGCGCAATCGCTGCGGCCGTGAGTGGATTGTCGCCCGTGATCATCACCGTCCGGATGCCCATGGCCCTCATGTCCTCAAACCGCTCTCTGATGCCCGACTTTACGATGTCCTTGAGCTCGATGACCCCCAGGATCTGACCGCCGTCGGCCACCACGAGCGGCGTCGCTCCTGCCCGGGCGATCTGGTTCACCACCTCGTCGAGTTCCGAGGGCACGGATCCACCCATCGTCTCCACCCAGTGCCGCACCGAGTCAGCCGCCCCCTTGCGGATCATCCTCGAATCGAAGTCGAGACCGGACATTCTGGTCGTGGCCGTGAAGGAAATGAACTCGGAGCCGGGCGGTAACTCCTCCGCACCAAGGTCGAAAAGTTCGTTCGCCAAGATAACGATAGAGCGCCCCTCCGGTGTCTCGTCGGCGAGAGAGGCCAACCGGGACGCCGAAGCCAACTCTGCCTCCGTGTAACCAGATAGTTGGACAAATCTCGACGCCATTCGATTGCCGAGCGTGATCGTTCCCGTCTTGTCCAGCAAGAGCGTCTGCACATCCCCGGCGGCCTCGACTGCTCGCCCGCTCATCGCCAGCACGTTTCGCTGGACGAGGCGGTCCATACCCGCAATGCCTATCGCGCTCAGCAGTGCACCGATCGTGGTTGGAATGAGACACACCAGGAGCGCTACGAGCACGACGACCTTCACGGGTGCACCGGCGTACGTTCCGAAGGGCGCCAGGGCGACCACCACAGGGAGGAAGACGATCGTGAGCACGGCGAGCAGGATGGTCAAGGCGATCTCGTTGGGGGTCTTTTGCCGATTGGCGCCTTCGACGAGCCCAATCATGCGATCAAGAAACGTTTGGCCGCGCTCGGCGGTGATCCTCACCACGATCCGGTCCGATAGCACCTTCGTTCCTCCGGTAACCGCCGACCGATCCCCACCGGACTCTCGGATTACCGGAGCCGACTCGCCGGTGATCGCGGACTCGTCGACCGAAGCAACCCCCTCAACGATCTCGCCGTCGGACGGAATGACGTCCTCGGCTTCGCAAACGACCAGGTCGCCCTTGCGAAGCTCGTTGGCTGGAACTACGGCCTCGCTTCCGTCGCGATCGATCCGTCGAGCGGACGTCTCAGAGCGCATCTTGCGCAGTGTGTCAGCTTGGGCTTTGCCACGACCCTCGGCGACGGCCTCGGCGAAGTTCGCGAAGAGAACTGTGAGCGCCAGCCACACGGTGATCGAAATGACAAATACCGAAGGCATCCGCACGCTGTAGGCGATGCAGACGATGGTGCCGACGAAGACGACGAACATGACGGGGTTGCGCACCTGGACGCGCGGGTCGAGTTTGCGAAAGGAGTCACTCAGCGCATGTCGCAATACGGCTCTGTCGAAGAGGCTACGGCGCTTGGCGACGCCGTGTCCCTCGCGCACCGGCTGGGTCTCAATCGTGGTCGTCACTTACCAGAACCTCCCGTGACTCAGTTGCTCAACGATCGGCCCGAGTGCGAGTGCCGGAAAGAAGGTGAGCCCCCCGACAATCACGATCACTCCGAGCAGGAGACCGACGAACATCGTGTTGTCGGTGCGAAACGAGCCGAGACCTGCGGGAACGACCTTCTTGTGGGCGAGAGAGCCCGAGAGGGCCAGTGCCGGGATGATGACGCCGAACCGACCGAGCAACATCGCGATCGCCCCGGTGACGTTATAGAAGGGAGTGTTACCGGTCAAACCACCGAACGCCGAGCCGTTGTTGTTGCCCTGAGAGGTGTACGCGTACAGGACTTCGCTGAAGCCGTGAGGGCCGGCATTAAGGGGGCCAGCTCTGCCAGCCGTAGTAGCCACGGCGATCCCAGTCAGGATTAAAACCGTGATCGGCATGACGAGCACTCCGATGCCCGCCAGCTTCACTTCACGGGCCTGGATCTTCTTACCGAGGTACTCCGGCGTTCGACCGATCATGAGCCCCCCAATGAAGACGGCGATGATCGCAAAAAGCAAGATGGTATACAGACCCGAACCCACGCCACCCGGACTGACCTCGCCGAGCATCATTCCCGTCATCAAGGCAAAGCCACCGAGTGGGGTGAATGAGTCGTAGGAGGCATCCGCAGAGCCCGTCGACGTCATGGTTGATGAAACACCAAACAGTGCAGACAGGGGCGGACCGAAGCGGACCTCCTTGCCTTCCATATTTCCCGCTGGCTGCGACGTGATTCCCGCGTGCGCAACGGCCGGATTGGCTTGGGACTCCGCAAATGTGGCGAGCCCCACCCAAGCTCCAAAGAGCAGGGCCATCGCCGCGAGCACCGCGACTCCTTGACGAAGAGCGCCGACCATCTTGCCGAAGACATACGTGAGACTCACCGGTATCGCCAGAATCGCCAGGATCGATAGGAAGTTCGTCAGGCCAGTGGGGTTCTCAAGGGGATGCGCGCTGTTGGCGTTGAGGAATCCGCCGCCGTTCGTGCCGAACTGCTTGATCGACTCCATGAAGGCGATAGGACCGGACGCGAGTGTCTGGCGAACGCCATTTAGCGAGTTGTGGATGTGGATTGGTCCGGCGAAGGAGTCAATCGAACCCTGCGCCACGAAGATCACACCGAGCACGAAGGAGAACGGAATGAGGATATAGATGACGGCGCGGGTTAGGTCCAACCAGAAGTTCCCAATCGTGGGCTTGCCGCGATTGGCGAAACCACGGATCACGGCAATCGCGACAACCAGACCGACTCCGGCGGAGACGAACTGCTGGAACTCGAGACCCATGACTTGGGAGAAGTACGACATAGTCGTCTCACCGGCGTAGTTCTGCCAGTTCGTATTGGTGAGGAAGCTGACCGACGTGTTGAACGCCAGGGCGGGCTTCACACTCGCGAGGTGCTGCGGATTGAGAGGGAGATGACCTTGCAAAACCAGGATGGTGTAGGTCACGAGCAGGATCACCCCGCTGAAGACGATCATTGAGGTGGCGTAGCGCTGCCATGACTGCTCGCTCTCCACGTCGACTCGAAGAAAGCGATAGATCGGTCGCTCCACAAAGTTGAGGAAACGAACTCTCCCTTCGAAAACGGCCGTCATGTAGGAGCCGAGGAATCGCCAGCAAATCGCCAGCCCGATGAGCAGCGCAACCAGTGTCAACGCGAGCGACATCAGAAACGCTCGGGCTTAATCATGGCGTAGACCAGATAGCAGAAGATTCCAACGCTTAGAGACAGTAGGAGTTCGCTAACAATATTCATACACGTTCCAATGCCCAGATAAATCCTAGGAAGAGACACGTGCTTCCCACGATTCCGATAATCGCCAACAGTTGTCCCATGTAGCCAGCATGGCGACCGTTTCGCTAACTTCTTGTCAAAATCGGAGGCAAATCGTAGGCGATGAAGCTGTTCCGCTACTTCCTCATCGATATTCCGGTCGATCCGTGAACAGTTGAGTGTTCCGGTCAACCCAAATCACGTGGCTTGAGTGCTCGATTCTGCATTTGATTGATTGGAATCTGAAACGCGGCGTTGGTTCAGTGAGGCACGATTACGAATCGAGAAGTTCAACGTCATAGACCTCAAAGTTTGAAAGAGCGACCGAAGATACCTAAGCGATCGGACAAAGAAAACGTCCTTTGATTTCGGCAAACGTTGTGATCTTGACAACGAGTGGAGGTAAGGGGACTCGAACCGCTGACCCCTTGTACGCCATAACAATGAGTTCGTCTTCTCACGTGCGTGGTCGTCCAGATTCCCTTGAAATTATTGACTCGTTATCCGGGGAAGTTTGCTGACGAGTCTTTGAGTATTTTGAGGTTGCTTACACGGTGGCTTACATTGGAGTTTGTGCAAAGGGTAGGGGGGCCGTCAGTCGAGTTCGAAGCTCACTACGATGACTCCAGCGTGTCAAAACGCGTGGCCGTGTTGAAAACGATTTAGTCTTCCAAAAACCCGTCGCGATTCAGTCGTCAAGTCTGTGAAGCGTCTGTGAAAATTTGTCGAGCGTCGTGACTCCACGATCCGCTTTTTCAAATGCTCGTCACGTGTCATCACGTGTCATCACTGGTCAGTCGGCGATTCTTTCGAGCCACCACTTCCCAAGGGTCTGTCCGAGAGTCAGTTGACTCACGTTTGGAATGACTTGGGTAGCTCGAAGAGTGCCAAAGGTCCCTATGAACTCGTGGTCGCCCAAAAGTACCGTTGGCCTATGGGCAAGGGATTGCTTCAACTTCTTGACGTCAGGCTGCTCGACCGATTTCAATTGAAAGAGGGTCGCGTTCTCCTTTCGGGAATTCAGGCGCTCGTGAGGCTCGCCATGGATCAACGGCGTGCCGATATCGACGCGGGTCTCGACACGGGCGGATTCATCAGTGGTTACCCGGGGTCACCGCTTGCGGGGCTGGACTTGGAGTTCACGCGCCGCACTGACATGCTCGGCGAAATGGGCATCGTGCACCGGCCGGGACTGAACGAGGAGTTGGCGGCTACCGCGGTCGCCGGAAGTCAGCTGGCGATGAACCAACCGGATTCGTTGAAGGACGGCGTCTTCGCGATCTGGTACGGCAAGGCTCCTGGATTGGATCGTGGTTCGGACGCCCTTCGCCACGGAAACCTTATGGGGGCGGGACCTCGCGGTGGCGTGCTCGTGTGCGTCGGCGACGACCCGCAGGCGAAGTCCTCGAGCGTACCGTCGACCTCCGAGCCGACGTTGTGCGCGCTTGCGATGCCTATCTTGGCGCCAGCCGACCCTCAGGAGATCCTCGATCTCGGCCGACATGGCTTTGCCCTCTCTCGACTGTCCGGGCTCTGGGTGGGATTTCGGATTCCGGCGACGGTGGCCGACTGCACGCAGAGCGTCGACGTCGGTGTCAATCGGTTTCGTCAGGTGCAGCCAGATCTCGTCGTCGATGGCGAGCCATTTACTCATCACGTAAGTGCACAACTACTGGGCGCGAAACTCATCGAACTCGAGGCCTCCCTGTACGGTCCACGTATTGAAATCGCCCGACGATACTCGGCGGCCAACGGACTCAATCGCGTCACCGTGCGCGGCCCCGATGACGCACTGGGCATTGTCGCGGCGGGACCGGCGTATCTCTCGGTGCTTCGTGCTCTGCGCCAGATCGGGTTGGAGTCAAGCGACCTGGCCGCGGCGGGGGTGCGACTGTTGAAGGTGTCGATGCCCTATCCGCTCGACGAGCAACTCGTCCGGGAGTTCGCCACGGACCTTGACGAGATCGTCGTTGTCGAAGATAAGCGACCCTTCCTCGAGACGCTGTTGAAGAACGCCTTGTACCGGATGGTGGACCCGCCGTTGATCGTGGGCAAGCAAGACGAAGCTGGCGAACACTTGATACCCGCGACGGGTGAAGTAGACGCCGACGCCCTGGCTCTGGTGCTCGCGTCGCGTCTCCTGCGCTATCGCGAAATTGCGGCGGTTCGTCGCTGGCTCGCGAGTGAGCGACCCACGTCGCCGTCGCCACTGCCTATCGCCCGCGGGGCCTATTTCTGTTCGGGCTGCCCCCACAGCACGTCGGTACGGTTGCCCCCGGGCTCTTACGTTGGATCGGGTAGCGGTTGTCACGGACTGGCTATCCAGATGGATGCTCGTCAGGTCGGCACCGTGGTCGGTCGTTTCCAGATGGGCGGCGAGGGGGCAATGTGGAACGGGATGTCGCCCTTCGTGGGCGCCCCGCACTTCTTCCAGAACATCGGCGACGGGACCCTGGCCCATTCGGGGACGTTGGCGATTCGCGCCGCCGTGGCAGCGAACGTGAACATCACCTACAAACTCTTGGTGAATTCAACGGTCGCCATGACGGGTGGTCAGCCGATTGCCGGGGGACTCACCGTTTCGAACCTCGCGCGCGAACTTTTGGCCGAAGGCGTGCAACGGATTATCGTCACCACCGAGAACCCACGTCGCGTGAGGGCCAAGGGACTTCCGAAGGCCGTTCAGATCTGGCCGCGCCGGCGCATCATCGAGGCGCAGTCGCTGCTTGCCGCGATCCCCGGCGTCACCGTGCTGCTGCACGATCAGGAGTGCGCCGCTGAGTTGCGGCGCAAGCGTCGCCGGGGACTGATTGCGACACCACGTGAACGGGTGTTCGTCAACACCCGACTCTGCGAGGATTGCGGGGACTGCGGTGTCGTATCCAACTGCCTATCCGTTCGTTCTGTCGAAACCCCCTTTGGCCCGAAGACGCAGATTCATCAAGAGTCCTGCAACTTCGATTACTCCTGCGTGGGGGGCAACTGTCCCGCCCTCGTCACGGTTCGCTCGACCGCGGCGCCATCGTCGACGTCGCTGCACGAATACTTCAGTTCTTCTGAGTTGATCGATCCGCCACTTCTCGTGGGCGCCGAATCCTCCACGATCCGCCTGACGGGCATCGGCGGCACGGGGATCTTGACGGTGGCCCAGATCATCGCGATGGCGGCGCACTTGGAGGGAATCTACGTCCGTGAGTTGGATCAGACCGGTATCGCCCAGAAGGGCGGTGCAGTGGTATCCGACATCCGTCTTAGCCGGAGCAGTGTCGAGACAACCCCTCGTCTGGGCAACGATGACTGTGACCTTTACTTGGGCTGCGACGTGCTCGTCGCCGCGTCATCGCAGTACCTCAACGTCGCGTCGCCGACGAGGACGATCGCCGTGACGTCGACCGCGACGGTACCGACGGGCCGCCAGGTGGCGGATCGCGCTATCGCCTCACCGCCTCTGGAGTTCTTGCGCTCGCGGATTGATGAGCGGAGCCGGTCGAACCTCAACGTGTGGCTCGACGCGCAGCGCCTCGCGCACGAACAACTCGGATCTGACGCGTACGCGAACGTCTTACTTCTCGGGGTCGCATTCCAGACTGGCGCGGTCGCGTTGAGCAGCCTGTCGATTGAGCGGGCGATTGAACTCAACGGGATCGATGTCGAGACGAATCGACAGGCGTTTCGCCTCGGCCGGCGGAGCGTGAGTTCGGCGCCGCAGGCCGTGGTCCTCCAAGCCAACATCGCGACGCCTGGCGCCGTGCCCGATCCTCGCCTCGAGTCAGTCGCGTCGTCCGTCGGGGCGGAAACAGGCGGCGATCTCGACTCCGTGGTGCGGATTCGAGTGGCCGATCTGACGGACTACCAGAACCTCGGGTACGCACGTCGTTACGCGGACCTGGTGGGGCGAGCTCGAGCGGCCGAACACAGTCTCGGTTTGAGCCAAGAGTCCTTCGCTCGGGCGGTCGCGGTCGAGCTGCATCGACTCATGGCCTGCAAGGACGAGTACGAAGTCGCCCGGTTGCACCTCTCGACAAACGCACGAGAGGAGATCGAGCGGACGTTCGGCGTGGGCGGGCGCGTGACGTATCACTTGGCGCCAGCGGCGCTCGGTCCGCTGGGATTGAAGCGGAAACTGCGAATGCGTTCCAGCGCGTTGTTGGGCTTTCACGTCCTTCGTCGATTTCGATTCCTTCGCGGCACCCGATTCGACCCATTCGCAAGAGCGACGTTGCGGCGCGAGGAGCGCCAGATTCGAGACGAGTACCTCACGACGATAGGTCAGTTGATCGACGGGCTCACCGTCGCCAACCACGCGGAGGCGGTCGAAATTGCGCTTCGCCCTTCGAGCATTCGTGGTTTTGGCGTCAACAAGTCACGATCGATCGAACGGTACTTAGAGCGCCAGCGTGAGGAGAGTTCTCTGTCAAGAGGCGTGCGGGCATCGGTGACCTTGAACGTTCACGGCGTTTCGCTGGAGTCCCGATGACCGTCCCCACGACGCTGTGCAGCGCGTCGTCAATGACGCCACTATCGCGAAGAGACGCACTCATTCAAGGTCCGGACGTTGGCCAGTGGTGGCTGGCGACGCGCCGCTGGGGCGAATCTCGAGCGACCGCTGCTTTCTCAGGTCGCTCACAGGCGTTTCGCAGTTGTTACAAAACTTTCGGTGATATGTGTGAATTAGTTAATTTGTTTAACTTTGGATTGTTAGCCCGCAGTGGCTGGAAAAGAGGTCCCGATGTCGTTGAATGAAAATAGCCTGGATCTGCCGAATCGGGCCGAGAAGCCGCGGCACGTTGGCCTCACCATGGTTATCGACAGGGGTACGCCGTTCCACTACTTCGCTGACGTTGTGGAGAGCGGGAGTGACTACATCGACTTCGTCAAATTCGGTTGGGGAACCTCGGTCGTGTCCAAGTACCTGCACGAGAAGATCTCGGTCGTACGCGATGCTGGCGTCGATTTCTACTTCGGCGGGACCCTCTTTGAAAAGTACGTCCTGCAGGACCGCTTCAACGAGTTTCGTGAAATGTGCGAGCACTACGACTGCCACATCGTGGAAGTGTCCAACGGCACCATCGAGCTCTTTGACGAGAAGAAGTCGGAGTACGTAGCAGAACTCGCCAAGGACTTCAAGGTGATCTCCGAGGTTGGGTCGAAAAATCAACTCAAGTCCGAGAACATGGCACCGAACAAATGGATCAAGTACATCTCGGATGACCTGGACGCGGGCGCAACGTTAGTTACCTTGGAGACCCGCGAAGGCGGACGTTCGGGCATGTGCCGGCCCAACGGCGAGTTGCGCATCGGCCTCGTGGAGGAGATAGTAACGAGTGGTCTCGACGTGGACCGCCTGCTCTTCGAAGCGCCCTCGACGGAGTTGCAGAGTTACTTTGTCAAGCGAGTGGGTCCGAATGTGAATCTCGGCAACATTCTGGCCGCGGATGTCGTGGGCTTGGAGACGATTCGTCTGGGCCTACGCAGTGAGACGTTGATGGAATTTGAACCACGTGGCGTGGCGTCGTTTCTCACCAACGCGTAGAGAAGGGGTGCCTCGTTGAAGGGCGAGACGCGCCAGCGCGACGACGTTGTCACCTGTGCGTTCGTGGTCTCAGTGCCGTAATCGTCGACAACATGGAGTTCAGGGGCGAACCTGTTCCTTTGAACAGTTTCGGCAGCGTCTCCGCCTCATGGAGAAATGACGACATTGGTGTAGTCACCGTCGTGTGCCCGGCACGCGCCCGCCCCTTGAGCTAGGCGGCGCATCATTTTGCAAAGGCAACGCGAATCACGCTGGCCTCAATGACGTGCCCATCTTTGGCGGAGAGAGTGCGGAACAAGAGCGCCCCTCCTCGAGACGACGGCAAAGCGAACGTCACCGACTTGGTGAAGGGATCCATGACGCCCATCGAGCCACCCATGACGGTGTCACTCCTCAAAGGGGTGAGTGTCCCATCCTGGCGGATCTCGACGTTCACAACCGCTTCGTACGCGGTGCTACGTCCCCTGAGTACTACTGGTGAAGAAATGCTTTCAGACGCCGAAGGGCCCGTCACGACGATGTCCGGGCACGACGCACCAAGGACCCACCATGAGTTCGCCGATGTCAACTGGCGCACCAGTATCGTTGTCACGGCACCGCTTGGTGTGGCCCTGACGGGAACTTCACCCGAGCGGCTATCGCCGCGTTGAAATGCACCCACTATTGGATTGACGAATCCCAGGTAGTTCGTGGCGAATGCCTGGGCCGCCAATACCGGATCACCAAATCGCGTTACGTTCGTCGCGAAGGGCCAAATTGCCGTTTCGGGTTGCGTTACTGGTCCAACGGTGGTGGTCGTCGTTGACGTCGACGGAGTTGACGGCGACCCCCACTGGCGCCCCGCCACTACTCCTAATGCGCCCACCACAATCAGCGCGCTCACCACGACGGCAACCATTTTCTTATTCATCCTTCCAGCGTCGCTCCATTTCTCTGAAAGCGATAGGGTCCTTGGTCACAATTTGAAATATCGTGGATCTCTTCTCACGGCGCTACGCGTACGGTGAAATCGACCCGCGAATTCCGGAAATCGTCGGTGCCGCCAGTGCACCGACGAGTCCGAGCCGGCTGGGGGCCACTTGAGGCCCGACGACACCGTGTCGCAACCAGAGATACCGGGCGTGGCAGAACGACGGAGTTGGTGACGGAACAGCGCCCCGCGCCCGTTTCTTGAACGTTGACCCCTCGCTCGAAGCGCCCGTAGATTCAAGATACGACCACCGACTCGATTGCGCGAAAACCTCGAAGACGCGCAACGCCTGATCCAGCGCAAGCGCGTCGGCGTGCTGGCCCTCTTCGCAATCTTTGTCGTGTCGCCGCTTCCCTCGGCTCAACTGTTTCTCGCCGCGGTACTGCTCGATTTGCCCCTGGGTCCGCTCACCTTCGCCTTCATCCTCGGTCGCCTCGTGAGTTACTCGATCTACGTCAGCATCGCTACCGTCGCTGATCAACAACTCGGCGGCGTCCTACGCAACGCGTTCGGCTCAGTATGGTCAATCGTCGCTCAGGTGGTCCTTCTCATCGTCGTGTGCCTGCTGCCTTTGATCAGATGGCGGCGATTCGCCAAGGGACGGCACGCCAGTTGGCGTCGCCACTGTTGGTGCGACCAAGCCTGAAGGTAGCGACGCTCGAACTTGAACTGTTTCGTCGCCGAGTGAAAGGTAACTCTCATCTTCTTGGAGCGTATGCAACTGAAGAATGGCGTGTAAGCCGTAGAGGAGGCCCCGCAGCTCCGTCATATCGTCGTCGTCGGGCGATTCAGAACCTAAGTCGTCGATGAACAGACCGAGACGTCGTATCTGGTGCGCGATTTCAACGTGGGCGCGGCTCATCGTCTCCATCGGGTCACGCCCGCCAAGGAAGCGGCCGATGGCGGGGTAGAGGAACCTCTCCTCGGCTTCTTCGTGGGGCAAGACGTCGTCGATCAGGAGTTGATGGACGTCGCGGACCCGTTCTAGAGCTTCGTCGGGGCGAAGGGTGCCTATCAAGCCGGCCACCTCGCCGAGCCGGTCGATATCGGTGCGGATCATGAAGTGTTCGATTTGAAACCTTTTGGTCAGCGCCGAGTCCTCTTTGGTTAATTGCGAACTCCTAGTACCTCCTCCTAAAGCCCGCAATGCGTTCAGAATCACCGTCACGTCGATTGCCTCTTGGAGAATCGCGCCTGAGATCACGGGGAGGACTCCGACTGCGGCGAAGGCCATCGCGCCGATTGATAGTCCCATGCCCACCACCATGCTTTCAACGGCGATGCGCCGAGTGCGTCGAGCCAGCGCTGCGACTTCGCTCAAGCGCTCGAGCCGGTCCACGTTGAGGACGACGTCGGCGGCTTGGGTTGCCGCGGTAGCCCCGCGGGCCCCTAAGGCGACTCCCACGTCGGCGATGGCCAGAGCGGGTGCGTCGTTTATCCCGTCGCCGACCATCATCGTGGGCGCGGAGCGCGATTCGAATCGAACGACGTCGAGCTTCTCCTTAGGGGAACGCTCGGCCAGCGTTTGATCGACGCCGATCACGGCTCCGATTGTTTCGGCCACGTCAGTGCGATCACCCGTGACCATCACGATGCGCTTGATGCCGCCGCGACGTAGCGTCCGGATAGTGCGTGTGGCGTCGGGTCTCAGCGGGTCGCGGAACACGAGGACGCCGGCCGGTGTCGCGTCGACGCTGACAAAGACCGTCAGCGCACCTTCGAGGCGCGCTCTGCGACGTACGTTCTTCATCCAGACTGGGAAGTCGTTAACACCTGCCCACGCGGCCGAGCCAACGGCCACGTGGTGGCCGTCGACCTGTCCGCGTATCCCTTGGCCGGCACTTTCTTCGACCTCGTCGGGCAAACGCAGCGCGCAGCCGCGCTCAATTGCCGCGCGTACGACCGCGCTCGCGAGCACGTGGGGCGACACTTGGTCGAGCGAGGCGGCCAGTGTGAGAATCTCGTGGGCCGACCCGGGGACCGCCGTTGCAATCTCCATGATCATCGGCTGGCCCTCGGTCAAGGTCCCGGTCTTGTCGATCAGAAGTGTGGTGCATTCGGCGAGGCGATCAAGGATCGCTCCGCTCTTGACGATGACCCCGCGACGTGCGGCCCTCGACAGCCCAGACACCTGGGCGATTGGTGCGGCGAGAATGAGGGGACACGGCGTTGCGACCACGAGGACCGCGACTGCGCGGCTCACACCGCTCAGTGCGACTGCCAAACTGGCGACGACGAGCGTGACGCCAACGAAGGCCAAGGCGTAGTGGTCAGCGAGGCGCACGTAGGGCGCCTGCGAGCGCGCGGCCTCGCTGACGAGACGGATTACACCGGCGTACGTACTGTCGGCGGCTCGGGTGGTCGCGCGCAACTCCATCGGGCCACCCGCGTTGACCGAGCCGCTGCGCACATACTCACCGGGTGCGCGCTCAACCGGCAGCGATTCGCCCGTCAGGGCGGATTCGTCTACTACCGCCGAAGCGAATAAGACGCGCCCGTCAACGGGCAAAACCTCGCCGGACGCCACCAGTAGATGGTCGCCGGGCACGACGACGTCGAGGTCGACGGTCGTGATTCGACCGGACACCTTGCGTCTCGCATCCTTGGGTGTGCGATCTACGAGTGCCGACAGTTCACGGTTCGCCCGTCGGGCCGCCCATCTTTCTAGTGCTTGACCAGTGGCGAGCATGACACCAATTACCGCACTCGCCAGATATTCGCGCACCATCACCGCGCCAACGAGCGCCAAAAGGGCAATGACATCGACGCCCACTCGACCTTTACGGATGCTTCGAATCATCGCAGTGACGCTCAGCAGGATTCCCAGCGCCGACACGCTCAGCCAAGCCACGTCGGCTTCGACATGGAGACCTGCGCTGTAAAGAGTTCCACCGGTTGCAAGTCCCAGCGTAGAAATCGCGAGTAGTGCCCACGGACTGAGCCGCGTCAGTGTCAACAGAAGTGACCGGTAGCGATGGCTCACATCTCCATGCTTACCCCGGAGATTGAGATTCTCGATAGGGTCAAAGGTCAACAGTGCAACGACTCTAAGGTGCGCAATCACCTGCGCAGAATCACTCCGCGACGTCCTCTCACGACGTCGCGGCCGGGTCCCGTCGACTGACGTGTTAGTGCGTCCAGAATTTAGGTTTTGGGGGCCATTTGAGTTGATGAGTTTGCCAGTCGCGATCTAACGATTTCATCGAACTTGTGACCATCGTCCCTATGGTGTCGTGGGAATCTCGCCGCAGGGTAGTAGGTGAGCCACTTAATGCCTAGGAGTGCCGATGGTGAAGAATCTGCTTTCCCCAGTTTTGACGGATGGCGAACTATCTCGAAATTACCCCGAATCGCTTCAGGGCGATGCAGGTACGATTGTTCGACTTGGTCTCACCGAGCGCCTGTTGCACTGGTGGACGGTAGCGACTTTCGCCGCCGCCCTGCTGACGGGATTAGCAATGGGTTCGGAGATGGAAAATAGCAACCTGTTCCACCTTCATGTTGCGGCGGTGTTCGCGATGGGTGGTGGCTTGGTGGTCGCGCTGATCTTTGGCAACACAATGGCGGCCCTTCGATTCGTGCGAGACGCGTTCCTTCCCGAACGAAGTGACTTTGAGTTCGTGGCTCGAATCGTGTCTCGACCCTTCCAGCGCACGGGCGTCAAGTGGGGAAAGTTCAATCTCGGGCAAAAAGGACTCGCGTGGATGTTGCTGGCTTCACTTATCGCAATCATCATTACGGGCATCAACTCTTGGCATACGGATGGGGACGCTGCGGATGCGCACTCGACGGCCGTGATTATTGCTCTGGTCCTGCTAAGTCTGCACGTCTTCATGGCCGTGGTGAATCCAGTGACGCGCCCGGCGTTTCGCGGAGTGGTCTTTGGGAGAGTGAAGCGGTCATGGGCGATCCACCACCACGCAAAATGGGTTGAAGACGTCGATCGTCGATCCGCTCAACTGTCGGATCAATCGCTGTCACGAATACCCGGGTACGAAGAAGACTAGTGACGGCCACGTCGTCGCCACCGCGGGCCTCGTAACGTGACCAACCATCAATCGACCCCATCGGTACAAGACCCGCATTGTTGCTCAGTGGGGTGAGCACGAAACCACCGTCGATTGGCGCGGGGCACTGAGGACACGTCTCGCTCGACAACCACTACAGTTATTTGTGTGCTGAAAGCAACTACTCAATCTAAGGTACACCGACGGTCGAAGTCGACCATGTCGATAATTGGGCAGATCCAATCGAGCCTGCAGATCGTGTCGCAGTCGACCAATCGGGTTCGCGCCCACGAGGAATTGTTGCGCGCGGCCGGCGTTCGACTCGACCGCGCCGGAGCCGCGCTGCTCTACAAGTTGCGACTCTACGCCGACACCCCGTTTCGCGTCACCTCCCTGGCCGCGCTTCTCGGAGTCGACGCTCCCACGGTGACCCGCAAGGTGCAACAACTCGAACGACTCGGCTACGTCGCACGCGAGCCTGACCCCGACGACGGTCGCGCGTCGCTGATTCGTCTCACCCGAAGCGGCCAGAGCACCGTCGACCGAATCCTGGCCGCGCACCGGGATCGACTCGCGCGGCTGTTCGACGACTGGGACGACGACGACGTGCGCACATTCGGAGCGCTGCTGGAAAAATTCTCCGATTCCGTTCGTAGGGACACCGAGGCCATCGATGGCGACTGAAATGAACAACCAAACTCAGCCACCCGAGGAACACGTATTCTCCAAGGAAGAGCACCGGCGGATTCTCGTGATCTTGTTCGCCCTGATGCTCGGTATGTTCCTCGCCGCGCTCGATCAGTCCATCGTCTCGACGGCACTGCCGACCATCGCGGGCGACCTTCACAACCTCAACGAACTCTCCTGGGTGGTGACGTCATACCTAATCACCTCCACGATTTCACTCCCGTTGTGGGGCAAGCTCGGTGACCTGTTCGGTCGCAAGAACTTCTTCCAACTCTCGATCCTCATCTTCCTCGCCGGATCCATCCTTTCCGGCCTCTCGCACAGCATGGTCGAACTGATCTGTTTCCGGGCCTTTCAGGGCGTCGGCGCCGGCGGATTGATGGTCGGATCGCAGGCGATCATCGGAGACGTCATTCCACCGCGTCAACGAGGTCGCTACATGGGGTACTTCGGAATCGTCTTTGGTCTGTCGAGCGTGCTCGGGCCGCTGGCCGGTGGTTGGTTCACTCAGCACGTGTCGTGGCGATGGATCTTCTACGTCAACATTCCGATTGGGATCTGCGCGCTCATCGCCATCGCCATCGTCCTGCAGATACCCGCGACGCGAGTCGCCCACAAGATCGACTACTGGGGCATGTCTATGCTCTCGGCCGGCGTCGTCTGCCTGATCCTGGTGCTGACCTGGGGAGGCACGCAGTACGCGTGGACGTCTTCGACGATCATCGGTCTCGGTCTCGCCAGTCTGATCCTGCTCCTGGCGTTCTGCTACGTGGAGCTGAAGGTGGTCGAGCCGATCATCTCGCTCAAATTGTTCAACAACCGCACATTCAGTGCGGCGTCGGCGGTGGGATTCGTGATTGGCTTCACCATGTTCGGCTCGATCGTCTATCTCCCGCTCTACCTCCAGGTCGTCCATGGCGCGTCGCCCACCAAGTCCGGACTCGAGTTGTTGCCGATGGTGATCGGAATGCTCATCACGTTCGTGTTGAGTGGTCAGTTGGTCACCCGCACCGGTCGCTACAAGATCTTCCCGATTCTCGGCTCCGCGGTGGTCGGCTTGGGGCTCGTAGCCCTTTCGCGCCTTGGACCCGACACCGTGTTCACCTACGCGGCTATTGGCATGTTCATCGTCGGCCTCGGACTCGGACTGGTGATGCAAGTCCTCGTCGTCGCGGTGCAGAACGCCGTGCCGCATTCGCAACTGGGTACCGCAACGGCCACTGCGACGTTCTTCCGGTCGATTGGTGGCGCCTTCGGTGTCGCCGTACTGGGCGACGTCTTCAACAATCGGCTGCTGCACGAGTTGCGGGCGACCCTTTCGCCGGCACAGCTCAGGCAGCTCGTGAAGGGTGGGAGCGTCGCGATTAATCCCGCGCAGATCAGTCGACTACCGATCGGCGAACGAACCCTCGTCATCGATGCGTTCAGTCACACTCTGCAGACCGTGTTCCTCTTCGCGATCCCCTTCGCGGTACTCGCGTTCGCGCTCAGCTGGATGATGAAGGAGATCCCGCTTCGTACTCACGCCCACGTGTCGACCGAACCAGTCTTCGACGCACCCGGTGAGTACTCCGGTCTCTAGCGTCGCGGGCCTTCGCGCCCTCAAGTCGACCTAGGCCGCTCCGTCGGCGTGTCGACGGTCCCGTAGTTCAAGTTGTGGTCGCCAGACCAATTGCCGCTCGATCCTGGCTTCAAGGGCAAGAGCTTCAGCGGAGGTAAGGGTGGACCTTATTAAGCGTCTAGCGCTAGTTTCTCGGGGCTTCGCGGTCGTCAATCCGGCAAGCGGGCCTGCCTCCGGGCAGTCGATAGCGCCAGCGCACGACCACGTCGTAGAGACCGGCGGCGAGCCAACTTGTAGGCGGGGTGAGTGTGAGCCAGCCCGCAACCCGACGATGTGCCCCGCCGACTTGTAGCGCTTTTCCGATGGCTCGGTGTCCGCGTGCAAGGTTTCCCTTTGCATCCACCCACCACGCGGCTTGCTCTACGTCCGTGCGTGTCAGCCCTAGCGACTCGAGGACGCGGTTATCTAGCAGTTGCCCCGCTTCAGCACGTTCGCCATGGCGGAACTGTTTCTGAAGCCAATGGGCGGACGAAGTGCAGAATCCGCAATCGCCATCGAAGATGAAGGTGGACGCACGAATCTGATCTGACACACTCCAGAATCTAATGCTCGCGCAGATGGCGAAACGTGTGGTGAGGCTCACTGCCGTCGCCCGAGTGCTGCGGGGCAGTCGTACCTGAACTCTAGGGTCACATAATAAAAACCGACGTTTCGTAATCGTCGGGTCCGTCGTCAATCTCGTAGAGATGAACTTGTTTCTGTCCCCCCGGGGTACCAGCTGGAGAAACGAAGACGTCTACGCATTCCGTTTCAGTTGGCGCGGCGCAAGCGATTCTCTTGGTTGGTCACGGCAAAGGCAACGCCAATGAGATGCTCAATCTTGCGCAGTATTGGGAGCGTAAGCGCCCCGACGTTGCTCACAAGGTGGTCGGAGCGATCGATAGTGACCCCGAGTCTCTCGCCCAGGATCAGGTGCTCGCCCTCGTTCGCGACTGGTTCGAGCAGAACCGAGAGTTCATCTAGACCGGGTCTTCAGTCAGTGTCAAAGCGTGTCCGTGTTCGAAGATTTTCGCAGCAGCGACGTGACTTCATCATCGGTCGTCTGGTTGAAGTCCTCGTACCATTCGCCGACCGCTTGGAATTGGGTGGGGACCTGCAGGCTGATCACCTCATCGGCCAGTCTCCCTAATTCGGCGGCGGCCTCGGGGGCTGACACCGGTACCGCGATGATGATTCTCTTGGCCCCGCGCGCTCGAGCAACCTCAACCGCGACCCGAGCGGTGGCTCCAGTGGCGAGACCATCGTCGACGATCATGACCGTTCGTCCGACCAGCTCGAGGGGAGCACGGTTGCCTCGGTAGAGCGCCACGCGCCGCAAGAGTTCGGCGCGCTCACGCCGCGCCACCGCGGTGATCCCTTCTCTCGAGATCCCCAGCCGCTGGACGAGCTTCGTGTTGAGTACTTGGGTGTCGTCCTCGCCGATTGCTCCGAACGCCACCTCGGGATGAAAGGGCACGCCTAGTTTGCGTACCACCAGAACATCGAGCGGGCCGTGGAGCGCCTGGGCGACTTCGAACGCGACCGGCACTCCGCCGCGCGCCAGCGCGAGCACGATCGGTTGTTCAGATTTGAGATACTTCACGCGCTCACCGAGTAGCCGACCCGCTTCGCTGCGGTCGCGGAACTTGCGGGGCGAACTCATGTCGCTACAGGCCACTAGGAAAGGTCTCGGGGGGTTCGCCCGCATCCCATAGTGGCGTCGATTCGAGCGGCTCCAGGGCGTGCGTGTGATCGACGTGCATCACGACATCGAACTGCCCGATCAGGTTGGCTTCGAAGTAGTGGCTCTGTAGCTCGGTTTCGGGTCTATAAATGACGCCAATCGCTCGCTCTAGGCGAGTGCGCGCCAACCCTTCGTCCGTGGCAAGGTCGCGGGTAGACACCCAGAACTGGGCAACGCCTGCCGCGTGCAACATTGCTTCGTGGCTGTCCGGTCGAGCTGCGCGAACACGTTTTCGTTCGGTCGGGCCGCCCCAATCGGAGGCGGCAGTGACGTGCCCGGTGTTGGTACTGAATCCGATGAGTAGCGCGTCGTCGCCGTATCGCTCGCGAGCCAGTTGACCAATGTTGAGTTCGCCTCGAGCGCGCATCGAAGTTTCCCGGGCATCGCCCACGTGCGAGTTGTGCGCCCATACGACTGCCTTGGCGGGCGCGGATCGGTGATTGAGAAATGCGATCAGATGCTCGAGGGTGTTCGCCATGTGCGAATCGCGTAGATTCCACGACGAGACGTTGGCTCGGTACATGAGGCGGTAGTACTGCTCGGCATCGTGCACGAGTTGCGCGTTCTGCTCGGCGTAGAACTGCTCGTCCTCGTTGGCGACGCCGTTGGCGAGCAGGTAATCGTCCGATCGCCGGCGTAGTTCGAGCAGTTGCGACACGACCGCGTCCTCGCACGGGTCGGCCGCGCCGCTCGCTAAGGAGTACCCGTACGCTTGGCCATCTGCGCTCACGTGGTCGAAGCACGAATAACGTTCTCGAGCTCGTCGTGCCTCCTCGGGATCGACGCGCTCGAGGTACTCGACCACCGCTTCGATCGAAGCGCGCAAGCTGTAGAGGTCGAGACCGTAGAAGCCGACCTTGGCCGACGGGCTCGACTGCGCGTCGTTGCGCACCCTCAGCCACTGGACGAACGCCAGCACGTCGCGGTTTCGCCACATCCACGTCGGGAAGCGAAGAAAGCCCCCCAGCGAAGTGTTCGCGTCGCCGTCGTTGGAGTTGCCCATGACGTATCGGTGAACCCGGTAGGTGTCGGGCCAGTCTCCTTCGATGGCCACCGCGTTGAAACCCAGTTCGTCAATGAGTCGTCGCGTGATTCGAGCACGTTCTCGGTAGAACTCGTGCGTTCCGTGCGAGGCTTCGCCGATGAGTACGAGTCGACGTCCGCCAACGAGCCCCAGTAGTTCGTCGTAGTCCTCGACGGCCCCGGTGACGGGACGAGCGAGCTGTTTGAGCGTGTTCACTGACTCGTTGCCCAATGGTTGAGACCACATAACTCCACTATCACTCGAGAGCGAAGAGCCCGCTAGGGTCATTGGTCATTTCCTCACTCGTCGCGCGAGGAGCAGGGCCTTTTGCGACGATGGCGAGACTCGTATCCGGCGAGACCCGACGCGACACGTTTCTGAGATCTTGACCTCAGGTTTTGACCGTAGTTGCTTACACGGTTGCTTACATTGGAGTTTGTGCAAAGGGCAGGGGAGCCGCCAGTCGAGTTCGAGACTCACTACTATTACTCCAGCGTGTCAAAACGCCTGGCCGTGTTGGAAACGATGTAGTCTCCCAAAAACCCGTCGCAATTCAGCATGTCGACCGAGAACTGCTTGACCGGCCCTGGGGTAGCCAATAGTGGGACTGACGCCAGACCGGGGAAGCGCCAGTAGCTTGCTCTCATCATTATGAGCCAACGCATTGCGCAGCTCTACAAGCTCCTTCACGTCCCCGGCACGGTGGCGACGATGCCAATTTAGAAAGCGCCGCTATGCGATTGGTTCGAATTGGGCGGTGAAGTGGCGCAGGGCTTGCGGCTCTTGGACCATTCGATACCCCGGCAAGGAGGCAGCATCTTTGGCGACCGAAGTGACGACCTCAATCACATAATCAATATGGCTCTGGGTATAGGTTCGCCGTGGAATCGCCAATCGGACTAACTCCATCGCGGCGGGCGTTTCCGTACCGTCAGGTTGACGGCCGAACATCACGGTGCCAATTTCACAACTTCGAATACCACCCGCTTTGTAAAGGGCTACCGCGAGCGCTTGACCCGGATACTGCAGTGGAGCAATGTGACTGAGCAACGCCTTGGCATCCACATATACCGCATGGCCCCCAATGGGCTTCACGACGGGAACTCCGGCGGCGTCGAGCGCGTCGCCTAAATACGCGGTGGAGCGAATCCTGTAGCGCAAGTAGTCGGGTTGCACCGCTTCCTTCAGACCCTGAGCCAATGCTTCAAGGTCTCGCCCGGCCAACCCGCCATAGGTCGGAAAGCCTTCGGTCAAAATCAGCATGTTGCGACATTTCTCGGCGAGATCGTCATCGTTCAAGGCCAACCAACCACCAATGTTGCCAAACGGATCCTTCTTGGCGCTCATCGTCATACCATCGGCCAAGGATGCAATCTCTCGGACAATGTCGCCTATGTCTCTTTGCGATTGACCCTCTTCGCGTTCATGGATGAACCATGCGTTTTCGGCAAATCGGCACGCGTCCAAGAAGAATGGAACGGCGTACCTTCGACAGATATCACTCACGCCTCGAATATTGGCCAACGAGACAGGTTGTCCGCCACCCGAGTTATTAGTTATGGTCAAGAAGACCACAGGGATAGTGGCCGCGCGCTCTTGGAGAAGTGTTTCGAGCGCACCAAGATCCATGTTCCCTTTGAAGGGGTGAATCTTTGCGGCGTCGTGACCTTCAGGAATCACCAGATCTCGTGCCTCGGCGCCGGAGAATTCGACATTTGCCCGCGTCGTATCGAAATGGGTGTTGTTGGGAACTAACTTTCCCGAACCACCAACGACCGAGAAGAGAATTCGCTCGGCGGCCCGGCCTTGATGAGTTGGAATAACGTGACGAAAAGGAAACAATTCCTTCACGGCGGCTTCAAAACGAAACCACGACGGTGAACCTGCGTAGCTCTCGTCACCATGTTGAATGGCGGCCCACTGGTCACGAGACATTGCTCCAGTTCCAGAGTCAGTGAGCAGATCGATTAGAACATCTTCGGCATGAAGGTTGAACAAGTTAAAACCAGCATGTTCAATTGCGAAAGAACGCTCTTCTGCCGTGGTCATGCGTAACGGTTCAACCGAGTGAATTCTGAATGGTTCGATAATGGTAGTGAAAGTCTGGCTCATAGCCTGATGGTACCGTCATTAGGCCATTCGTCGGAAAGCGATAAGGGCCAGTCGCGTGCAACGGCGCCACAGAGTGATGTGCTCGTCTTTTGTTCAGACGAAAGGCCATTCAGCCAATCTTCCGCAATCCAGCCGCAGGTTGTGAACTACTAGCGTCAGCTGTCCCGATCGCTCTATTTCCGTCGAGAATGGTGCGATAATCCATATCGTGAATGCCTACGTCGCGGGATTGACATCAGGTGCAGTGGTCGCCGTCTTCACGTGGTTCCTCAGTTATCCGTCCAATCACCAACAGTGGTGAGCCACTTCGCAAGAATCTGTCTCTGCACAGTTCCTACTAGCCATTAGCCGTTCAGCGAAAGTTGTAGGTTTGGTCGCGATCGTAGGAGTTAGGCAAAGTTTCGGACGTTGTCAAAGGGTCATATTTAATAACCCAAGATAATTGCGTGGAGCGAGGGTTACCTCATCCGAACACCCTGACTTTGAAGCTTCCACCGATGCAGATTGGGCGCTAATCGGGATTCGCCACGTTACGTCCGATTGGCTCAACGGACGACCAAACCGAGGGATACTTAACACTCACTTCATCCCGCGGATCCTGGTCTTGCCCAGTCATGAGAGTTGCGCAGGACTCGAATGACGGGTAGAAACGTATTGTCACCTCGAATTGGGGGTGGTCGGACGGCATTCTTACGTGGTGTCAGCGACAGGAAGGGAGTGTCGATGATTCCGGAAATGGCTCAATCGCCTTCGGACGATCTCAACGATCAAGTACGCCGTTGGGTGGCCGCCGGTATCGTCACAACGGAGCAGGGCAGGAGGATTCTTCAACTTGAGCGTTCGGGTCTCGGAGACGCCACGGCAGTCGGTGGCCTTGGGGCGCCATCGGTCCGTCCACTTTCACGCATCGCAGAGTTGGTGTCCTATCTCGGCATCGTGTTGGTTCTGGCGAGCGGCGGACTCTTCGTAAACCGACTCTGGCATGGGCTCGGCCTCGGGGGTCGAATGGCTGTGGGTGTTGTCGTCGCTTTGCTGGGGTTTCTTGGTGGCAGGGCGGTTACGCGCCTGGATGACGAGGCGACGACTCGCCTTGGCTGGCTTCTCTGGTTGTGTGGTACCGGAGGTGTTGCAATGTCCACGGCGGTTCTCGTGGACCGTGTCGCTTCGCACAATGCGGGCTGGACGATGTTCGTGACCGGACTCGTCGTCTTCGCCGTCAGCATGAGCCTCTGGCGCAATCTCGAGCGACCTTTGCAATTCCTTGGCTCCGTTGCGGGTTTCGGAGTTTCGGTGGTCGGAATTGCTTCTCTGGCGAGCTGGGGCCCTGGCTCTGTCATCATTGGTCTTCTTCTGTGGATCGCTGGCGTCATCTTGGGACTTTTCGCACTCAAGATTGTTCACCCGGCCCTGGCAGCGACTTTGGTCGCCCAGGGTGGTCTCTTCATTGGTGCGCTCGTCGTCATTTCATCGAACTGCCGAGCGATCGGTTTCGTTCTGGGATTGTTGGGGGCCGCGGCGGGCGTAGGTCTGGGCCTTTCGAAACGACAAATGCCCATTGTGGCGGCGGGCGTCGTCAGTTTCTTCGTCTTCGTGGTTCGATTCCTGTCCTTCTATCTTCGCGGACCGGTCACAATTCTCGTGGCCTTCGTGTTGGGCGTTGGGCTCGTCGCAGTTGTCATTTGGAGGGCGACCAGGTTGCGCTCAGCGACAAGTGGAGAAGGTTCGGAAGTCAACCCAAAAGGTGACGCTCAGAGGCCTCACTGAACTGGTCCGAGCCCGTCGCTGCTGTAAGAACTGTCTGCAAACTTCGCCTTAGTGGAGCGAGGGTTGCCGCCTTGGTTGAGGTAAGGGGATTGGAACCGTGACCCCTTGCATGCCATCAACACTTGCGACGTTTCCTGACGTGCGTAGTTGTGCAAATTTGCTTGCAATTACTGTGTTCTCGTCCGTCGACGTTTCCTGAAGAATCTCAATGTTTTTTGTGGTTGCTTGTACGGTTGCTTGCATTTACAACAGTGCAAGGGGTAGAGGGGCTATCAGCGACAGATGCGAGGGTTCATGTTGGAGAGCCGACGTCAACAAGTTTCGACTGGCGAGTTTACGAATGAGAATGTGAATGGGCGAACCTCAAAAATTGTTAATCAAGGCTGATGTCTAATGAGTGGATCTCTTTTGGGTCGATCTGCAACGAATACTGCCGTCGCTCCACGTGCACGAAGCGGCCAACCGGAGTCCGGTAGCCGATTGACAAGATCGCCCCTGTCGACGCTACGGAGATACGCCGCAGCTGCTGTTCGGTCCTGGAAGACTGCGTGTGTGGCAATGTCGTGTTGCTCTACTTTCGCAAAATAACCGCGAAGGAATTCGGCGCCGTTCTCGACGCTGAAGCCGGGCTCGTCGTGCTCGACCCCCGCCGCCTTCCAGAGCTCCTCAAGATGATCTTTTCCATTCGTTATGGCGATCAACCTCCCGCTGGGGCGAAGTACTCGCGCCAGCTCCTTCATTCCCTGGTCTAAGGGGGAGACATGGTAGAGCATCCAGGCGGCGACCACGGCATCGAAAGAACCGTCCGCGAAGGGAAGATCGCGAGCGTCGCCCAGGATCGCTTCGACGCCGAGAGAGCGACTTGCCGAGACCATCGCCGCTGAGGAGTCGACAGCAACGACCTCGCACTTAAACGCTTCGGCGATTCGAATAGCGAATTCTCCTTTACCAGAACCAACTTCAAGAATTCGGTGGGGATGAACATCACTGAGTGCATTGAGCGCGACATCCTGAGGTGACCGCCCCGGGTCCTCCTCGCGCCAGACGGATACTCGCGTATCAAGCTTTTCAGTGGTTCGGTACTGCTCACGCACGTAGTCATCATCATTGAGGCGCATTCGACGACCTTACGCGCCCGAAGATCTGTTCCGAAAGCGGCCATCAATCCTTTGAGCAAAGAACTTTTTTGAAAGCAAATCAACACACGTACCCTCGGCGCTAGCGGCTGGCTGATCAGACGGACTTGCCTTATGTCGGAGATCCGACGCGACAGGAATTTCACCATGCACTGGCGGCTCGACCTTGCCAAGGAATTGAACTGGCAGCCCAACCAAACCTCCTCGTAACATAAGGGCATGTCGGGAAAGCCAAATAACGAACCTGTTTGGCCACTGTTCGACCTGCGACTGACTTTCAACAACACAATGCTGCGACCGGTTCGAGAAACCGACCTCGATGAGTTGGCACGAATTTTGCCTGACGACTTCGAACAAGATCCGAGTTCCAGCATTTTGCTCGGACTCGATGTTGCCTCAAATCGTCGGCGTTTGTTGTTCCAGAACTATTGGCGCAATTGGAGTACCTGGTCGGTCGAGTCATGGAAGTTGGACTTTTGTGTTATCTACCAAGGTCAGGTAGCCGGGATCCAAGCGCTCGAAGCTGATGACTTCGTCGAACTTCGAACCGTCGATTCAGGTTCATGGCTGGCGCCCGAGTACAGGGGCATTGGACTCGGCACTTCAATGAGAATCGCGATTCTCGGACTCGCGTTCGATCACCTTGGTGCGCAGGCCGCTATAACCTCTGCCCGATTCGATAACGCAGCGTCGCTCGGGGTGTCGCGTCGAATCGGTTACCAGGAAAATGGGGTCACTATGAGCCGTTCTCCGTCCGGGCCGTGCCAGCTTCACCATATGCGTCTGACTCGTGCCCAATGGCGGGAAAGTTCGTTGGGCGACTCAGTGATAGTCACGGGTCTGAGTGGTTGCGCCCTCTATTTCGGGTTGGAACTATGAATTTATTGTCTGACGTTCGTCGACACCGAACGGAGAGCTTACGCGCACGGTCTGATGGAGACAAGACCCGATTCGCGTCGAAAGCTGTCGTGCCGGGCGTAGTCTGAGGTCCCATAGTTGCAGTCGTGTCGAAGAGCCGACGTCCGCAATCCGACTGGCGCGTCAAACCTTGGCTCAACAGCAATGAATAACTCGGATCGTCCCCGGCATTAACTATCGTTGACGCTGCGGCTCAAAACGCATGGTCATACGCGAGGTAAATCGGCTGGAGGAATATGCCCATTGAGGAGTTGATTCGCTCAGGTAACGTTCGTCCAATCGTTCGGTGGAGCGATCCTGTCATGCACACGCAAACTCGGACAGTATCTGACTTTGGGCCGTCACTGCAGACATTGATCGCTGACATGTTTGCCACGAATCTTGCAGCCGATGGCGCTGGCCTTGCTGCTCCCCAGGTGGGAGTCGACTTGGCGGTATTCATTTTCGATTGTTTTGACGCTCAATTGGAAAGGTGCGTCGGCCTGGTATGCAACCCGACAGTAACTTTCGCTGAACGAGCGCGGCGGTGTTTCGTCGACCTCGACGAAGGCTGCCTCTCACTTCCCGGCGCCTACGCTTCAACGCGACGTCCGGATTTTTCCATCTGTCGAGGCCAAGATCAGTACGGCAACGACATCGAAGTCATTGGCACTGGCACGCTTGCTCGTTGCCTTCAACATGAGACCGACCACGTGAATGGTCTTGTGTTTGAGGATCGTCTTCCCCGTCGACTTCGCAAATTACTCCGCTCTCGACATGAGCAAAATGCTTGGCGTTATCCCTCAGACTGGCCCGTTTCGCGAGCGGAGTAGCGCAAGGACACTCTTCAAATCCTTCGTCATAGTTCGAGCACGAAGTGAATAGGTCCTTTCCGACGGAGGATGCGACGAGCAGGCGCGGGCTCCGCATCACAGCACCCAAGCGCTCTCGGAACAACGTAGGACATTTGGTTACACCGACGCCTAGCATCACAAGCGTGCCAGAACTCGTCGTCGTAACTGGACCAATTGCGTCCGGCAAGAGTGCAGTAACGAAGGCGCTTGCCGACCGGCTCGGCAAGGCTGGTCGCTCGGCAGCGGTCGTTGATCTCGACGATATCGTTGCAATGCTGCATGCTCCACCGGAAAATGTTGAACAAACGTGGGAAACGGCTCGGGAAGTTCATGGTCGACTCGTTGGAGAATGGCTGTCTTCCGGTGTGGACGCCGTGATCGTTGACGGCCCTTTCTACTCCCCGAGCGAAACCGCCGCGTTGATGCAGTGCGTTCCAACCGGAATCGCTGCACGCCGCGTCATGCTTCTCGCCACTTACGATTTGGCCCTCGAACGCGTTGCGAGGGATCCGAGCCGTGGAGTTTCAAAGGATCCGGTAATCCTTCGTTTGTTGTACGAAGAATTCGCTCGACAACTGCCAAGCATCGATCCATGCGAATGGAATTTTGACACATCGGAATGCAGCGTCGACGATGTCGTGACCACGGTTGCCAGCGCGTTGCTTGCAAATTGAAGGTGTGAATGGAGAGTCACTCGTTGAGGCCGTCGCGGACTGCAGAGACGTTCCCGTTCAATAGTCGAATATTTTCGTAAATAACGATTCCCGGTTACTTTGCTTTCGCGAATGGTCTTGGGGAAGCCCCCAATCATTAGATGCAGGCGTCATTATTAGAAGTATGACGATCGAGCAGGCCGGCACTAGTGGGTCATTCCTGGTGGTGGGGTCGAGTAAGAGTGGTGGGAAACGTTGAGGATGTTAGCAACAGGGGGCCAGTACTGCGTTCGCCGGTGGCACCCTTTTACTTGTCATATGTTCTCTTCAATAGGAGAAGTTCAAGCCAATGGAAACACTCACCGTGACGGGGTACCCCAAGAATGCCAACCACGTTCGCAAACTTGTCACACTCTGTCGCGAAATTCTGATCGTCTGTGACGAGTTGAACATCCAACCCGTCCTCAGCGGATGCATGGCCGCATTCGCGTACACGAATGACCCTGAGTTAGAAGTCGCAGATCTCGATCTCTCATGTTCTGAGAAGGAGTTCCCAGCACTTAAAAGCGCCATCGAAAGTCGTTCCGTGTTGGTGAACGTCACCAGTTGGCACGTCCTTCAAGTACGCGACGAGGAGTTGAAGATTGAATTTGACTCACAGGAAGTGTGGATGGCCGACATGGACCTTGCTCCGCTGAACGTCGACCTCTATGGACTCAGGTTAAGAATCGTCGATCACGCGTCGCTGCTCGAACTCTACCGAAGAGCCATCAAAACTTTGAGTGAGACCAAAGATCCATTGCAGCGACTCAAATGCCGCAAACTTAAGATTACCTATTCGACTATCGAGGCTGCCACGCCATCGAGATAGAAATGCCGCAAATTGTCGGTGTCGGAGAGCCGACGTCCACAATCTAATGGCGAATTCAAGGATGGGGTCAGGGATTCGCTACAGGCATTGGGAGATGAAGAGTGGGCTGGGTCACTACCGGAGATGAATTAGTCCTGCGGTCGTCGGCTCGAATCCACAAGCCTGAAAGTAGAACTTGCTGAGCCTTTCCTCGAAGTCAACATGAAGCCACTCACAACCAGCGTCTTTAGTTGCCTCGCAAGCTATGGCGACCAACTGAGATCCAATGCCCAGGTTCCTCGACGCTGAATTGACCATCACATCTTGGATCCAAGCGTGCGCTTGACCGTCCCAGATTACGTTGACAAATCCAAACAGGTGATTCTCGTCTCTGACGGTTACCCAGCCAAGGCTGTGTCTCTCAAGCAGCGATTTCCAATCGGTCTCGGTAGGTGCATATGCTCGAGATTCAAACGCATCGCGGTGAAGGACAGTGAGTTCGGCGTTCTCAAACTCTCCGCGCCATTCGAAGGTACTTGTCACGCCTTCATGGTATTCGGATAGCTGGAGAGATTGCGTCTCGGACCCGACGTAACAGGAATGCAAACTCACACTGGCGGCTGCCGTATTCGAAATATGTTGACGTAGTATCGTCCGATATCACCGAACCTTGTCTCCTGCCGCCGTGCAGCGCACGGTGTAATCGGCAATAGTTCATAAGTGGCTGTGAACTCACATTCGGACCTACTCGAAGAGGCTCAGACGCATCCTGTCGGTGGTTGGGACTTCTCGTGGCTCGGCGATCGCGTGGAGACGAAACCGCTCCCGTGGAACTTCGCAGACCTCGTCGACGGACTTGCGCGCCGCGCAGACACGATGCTCGACCTCGGCACCGGTGGCGGCGAGTGGCTCGCCTCCCTGTCACACCGTCCCCGGGTGACAGTTGCAACCGAATCCTGGCAACCGAACGTCATCGTTGCTCGAGATCGGCTTGCTCCGCTCGGTATCGACGTGGTCGAAGTGGAAGGCTGCCTTGACAACGACGATCAAGGACCAGATGGAGCTCGTGGACCGAGGCTTCCATTCGAAGACCACATCTTCGGACTCGTAGTCGCGCGCCACGAGGCGTTCGTTGCCAGGGAGGTGGCACGGGTCGTCTCTGGCGGTGGACACTTCGCAACACAGCAGGTCGGCGTTGATGGACACCGAGAATATCGTGAGCTCTTCGGCGTAGCGGCTCATTCCACCGACTCATCGTTTCTCGAGCTCTTCACGCGACAGGTCGAAGTTGCAGGAATGCGAGTCGACGAGGCAGCCGAAGCGACCCAGTGGTCCTCTTTCCACGACGTCGGCGCGCTGGCGTGGTATCTGCGCATGGTCCCATGGGCTGTCCCAGACTTCTCAATCGATGGTTACCGAAGTCAACTCGAGTCGCTGCACAAGAAAATTAGAAATCACGGGCCATTGACTGTCAGCCTCCGTGGTCTCTACATCGTCGCTTCAAATAATTGACCGGTTCGCGCCAAGCTTCCTTAGTCGTTTCAGGGCCTACTGGAATGGTCCGATAACGGTCTGGTGTCAAGGACCCGAAGCAACAGATCTGCCACCACGCACTGGAATCTTCTTTGATTGGACGGCTCGCTTACAGCGCAGGACGGCACTTCTCTCAGAGCTTCGTCGCTATGACGAGTTCTGTATCGCCTGGCCAGTCCCAAAAGAGACCAGTAGGTGAATGCTCGCGAAGAAGACGACGTAGATCGGCTTCGAAGTCAACTCGACGATCTCCAAAGAGCCGCGGGGCCGAATAGGACATCGAAAAATAGTTGGCCACGACGGTATCGACATCTCTAATCAAGTCTGGACGTCCGGGTACGTAGATCGTGCGCGAGCCGCCGAAACGTGTCTGCAGCAGCGTGTTTTCGAATTTCGTTGCCAAGCCCTGCAGCCAGGGGCCGAGATATTGTCGCGTGCCCTCGCCGAGATAATCGACGATAAGTTCCCTTACCGCAGCGTGAGGAATGTCCGGATAGCCAGGGCCTTCTGGACGCGGCCGTCCGGCGACTTCGTTGGAGATCAGGACTAGCGAACCACCCTGCTCAAGGAGGTCGTAGACGGACTCGGCAACTTCCAACTGACGCACACGGTGAAACGACTGCCCGAACGTGATCACCCGACACGGTCCGACGCCCAGCGAGAGGATATCCTCAGCCACGCCCTGAAGCCAGCGCACATTCTCGACTCCTTCCCGCTGACAGCGTCGCTGACCCTCTCGCAACATGCCAGCTTCAGGATCGAGCGCTACCGTCTGGCGGAACAGCCCGGCAACTTCTATCTCCAAGACACCGGGTCCGCAGCCCACGTCGAGAAGCTGACCGGTGCCGTCCAGTGAAAGTTCCTGCTCCATCGTGTGGGCCAGAAGTTCGGAGTACGGCGGACGCCCCATCGAGTAATACTCAGCAGTGCTCTGGAATGCCTGAGGGTCAAACTCCACCGTACGACTCTCGCACAAAGACATGCGCTGGCGTCGGAGACCCGACGCGATACGTTTCAGAGATCGTAACTTCTGTAGTTGATCGTGGTTGCTTGCACGGTTGCTTGTATAGGAACTCATCGATCGCTAACCGACGCCACATAGAACCTCAATAATTGCATCGAAATGACCTGCGCGCTGAGTCGCTTTCACCCTTTGCACCAAGTGCAAAGGGTCAGGTCGGACGGGCTATCCGAATTCCATCTCGTTGACATCAAAAGACTTACTAAATAAGGACTTTCGATGAGTGGAGGTAAGGGGATTCGAACCCCTGACCCCTTGCATGCCATCGAGCCCGATTGCATTCAGTAACGTCCATAGGCGTTCGTAACTGGTGCAATTAAAGGTGTTGCAGTTCATGCGTGCTCGGCACGAGTCAGGCGAATCCGCGGGCGTTGCTGAAGTCGTTGCTGACGGAATTGCTGTGGGACGAGTGTGGGTTCTGGTCGGTGAGCCGACGTCAACAATCTCCGACTGGCGGCTTGAACGGTGGAGCGGTTGAGAGTAGGCGAGCCGACTAGTTCGATCTCCGACTGGCGGCCTTGGTGCGTGGAGTTTTTCTGAAAGCTGAACGGTGCATATCCGGCGCTTAGTGATCATTCCTTGAACGCATCATCCTGTCGACGTCCAGGACACCACCGTCGATGCCAGGCGTACTCCAACGCCTCACGATTTGGAGGGTTGGACAAATGACTGAGTGAGGTTCGCGAGACGTATAAGTAATCCAGACTTGGTCCGCTTGGTTGCGGCAAGATAATGAGCGATTCTGGTTCGATAGCAATGTAACCAGCATCAAATGCTCGGTGATGCAGCGGACAGAGCGGCAGGCCGTTACCGGCATCGTCACTTCCAGACTCAGCCCACGGGACGATATGCGCAGCTTCAAGCAGGTCGGGCAAATTTAGATTACAAAGCGCGCATCGAGTTCCATATCGTTCGTATATGTGAAAGCTGAAACGTTTCTGCCCACCGCGTACATTGCGAACGACCAACCGCTCGTCTCGAACAACAGTCAAAACAAACGGCTTATGGCCGACGTCGATTGTTATGACGGGCTCTTCGCCCAAAGCAATGAGCGCAAGACCGGCTTCGCCGTTGATTCCCTCGATCCAGCCAAGTTGAACGTCCATGGACTCGACTTCAGTCATTCCCGCCATCACAAATACAGGGAGGTTGAGATTTTGAGCAATTTCAAGGAATTCCAACTCACTTCGCCCGTTAACTCGATAAATGACGGGGTCCTCGAGTAATTCACCTCCAGGCAATCTGATTGATAGCGCCAGTCCTTGATTGTCGGTTGTCAAGCCTTCGGTATTTCCTAAAAAGGAAGCGTCCCGTAAATTCCCGATTGAATCCTTGAATTGCTTCCAGAGTTCCAAACGAAAATTGCGCTCTTCGTCAGAGGGCACCGACGTCTCGTCATCTTCGCCAAGAAAATAAACAACCGCGGGCGACGGCGTACCGTGCCCCATTCGGCGCTGCGTCTCAATGAGATCGCCAGTTTCCTCAGCCGTGTCGAAGCCGTATCGGTGTCGGAGGTCATTCGCAGATGCGTTGATCTGTTGACGTTTCAGAAATGTGGCAATTGCTTTACTGATTCTTTGTGGAGCAGTTTCCCAAGCGACACCGAGATCTGACGAGGTCGCATATTCGAAATCAAGCGCCTCCATGACGTCTTCACGGAGGGGCACAATCCGTTGTTTGCCACCTTTTCCGCCCCGAATCCTGAGTGAAGGCGATTCTTCGCGATTTAACACATCATCAGGAGTCAGGGCCGCAATCTCTTGTGGGGAACAGCCAGCATTAGCACCGAGCAGGAGCCACGCCCGCATTCGTGGATCAGCAACTGCAACTGCCTTAGCCAGATCATCATGTGAAATAGCCGAGGGTGGAATCTTCTTTGGATTGCGTCTATCAACGCCAACTGTTGGATCAATAGAGAGAAGTCGCTCGGCAAGGGCCCAACCGTAAAAAGAGTGCAGCTCTGAGTGATATGTATCGCGGGTGGTATCTTGACCAATGCCTGGTCGGGACAGCCATGCTTCGACGTCGTCTCGTCCGTCACTCCTAGACGCTGTACGGAGTCCTACCTCGCGATCGAACTTCATCAGGTGTTTTTTAAGGACTGAAATGTCTTTTGTTGATCGGAACTTTTCGGACAGGTAAAGCCTGACGAGTTCCGGGCCAGTGAGTTCATCAGACATGGTCATCAGCTTCAGTCCTCAATTAACTCGACCGACTACGTCAACTATCACATCATGAGCATAAAGCGGTCGGATCTGACCAGCACTTTTCAAAACTGCATTTTCAAATTGGCCAAACCGCGATTCCATTTTTCAGTCCGACTGGAGACTGAGGGAGTGGAACCGCCCAATCAATGGTTAGGTCCGTTCAGTTAATAGCTTCGATTCCCCGGGGTAATTCATAGGCGTTGCTTTCATCGTTGCTGTTAATTTCAAGTGGTTTTGGATGCTTCGGCGGAAGCAACCTTCGTCAATTTCCTTAGTAGCCAGATCAGGCGAAGGGTTCGCGCGCAGATGACAACACTGACAAGCAAGAGAATGGCGCACCACCAGCTTGAGATCTGGGGTCGATTGTCTACCAGAAGGAGGATGACGGAAAGGATGGTCAGAAGCCCGGCGGCTCGAATTGCGGCGAAGAAAGTTGGAACCATGAAGTCCGCTCGCCCATCGCCGAAAAGTAGTTTGAGGCGCGGGCTGGGCGTCGCAAGCAGGGACAGAAGTATCGAAATCGCTGTTATGAAGAACCCAAGGAGAGCACCGGCGACCGCGGCGAGAGTGATATAGAGCGACGTTCGAGAAGCACTCGGTAGGTCGCCGATCAGATATGCAGTTCTAGAGTACGGACCCCAAATGCGGATCGCGCCGAGAACAAGAAGGCTCACGGGCCAGTCAATAATTGGGCGAAAGAAAGGTGCGGCCCGAACTTTATCGAGGTTTTTCATTTCGGGTTCCTTATTCGTTTAATTCGTACGCGGAGAAGATACCAGGTGGGTGTCACGCTCCATCGGCCGGCAAGTTCAGGTGTGCCAACGTGAGATTCGCAGTCTCGTTGGCTACCACGAGATTGATCGCAGCTTGCGCCTCTGAGTATGCATCCAGGATCGCTTGATAAGCCGAAGCCGGATTGAGGCGTCGTACAATGCTGCTATCGAGGGCGATTTCTCGCTTTAGTACCAGTCTCTCTTCTACGAAGTCCTTGATGATGCTGGGTGAACCAGGGACGTTGGACTTGGCATGAATCTTGAATTTGTCAAATTGATCAATTTCATTTGTGTTGACGAGGCCAAAGAGGAGGGACCTCCATTTTGAGGACGCCGAGCTCGACTTCGTCGAAAGTACGACTTTGAACTCGACTGTTCTTGAATCGGATACTTCGGCAAGGGATTTGAAGGCGTTAAGTACGTCAGCGCTGTTGTTGGTGGACGTTGGTAATAGCGATGCGCGGCTCGTTGGAATCCTGAAATCGACTGAGGTTACCGTTCCCATTTCGGCGAGAGCTTTCGCCGTATCTCTGTCAATGACCGGGCGAAGCCCGAAATCAATATTGAATTGTGTTAGGCCATAGTCTGCGAGACGCCCGGCGCGAGGCCCGTCTCTGTTGAATATTACGCCAATGACATTGTTGGGAAGAAAAACCATGTGGGTCTCTTCCGCAAGATTTTGCGTCCGTTTTAACTTGAGATCGTCTATCGTTCCGCCCTCCTCCAAAGCTGGGAGGTTGTCGGGTCGGACGCGGCAAAGAATCAGATGGCGACGCTCAAGCTTCTCTCTCTCGACCTCTTTCGCGAGGAGCCTTATGTCCTCGGCCACGATCGCGTAGATAGTATCCCCGGTTAGTGCATTGACTCGAACAAGGAATTCGTTTGTGGGGAAAAGACCTGGTAAGACATCGCCGTTTCTTTTTGTGATTCTCCAAAATTGAATGGTTCGAGTAACTGCGTTGCCTGAGCCTGGCAATTGGCCCACCCCCTAGGTGTCCGGTCTCGCTGCTGAATGTGAGCAGCCAGCGAGAACAACTCGAAAGCTAGTACGGGATCTGCGCGAGGTCGGACTCATTTTGTAGTTGAGCCGAAGGGGCAGGTGCGGTCCCTGTATCACAGCACCTGCGGGTTCAGTTGGTCGACGCAACAAGTTCATTCAACGCCTCTAATGGTGACACCCAATTGAGGGTCTTGCGCGGACGCTCGTTGAGCTCTCGTTCGACGGCCGTCAGTTCGCGTTGAGCGAAGCCGGCGAGGCCGGTGCGCTTGGGAAAGTATTGGCGAAGCAGACCGTTCGTGTTCTCGTTCGTCCCTCGTTGCCAAGGGCTCTGCGGATCACAGAAGTAGATCTGCACTCCGGTCGCGATAGTGAACTCGCGGTGCTGGAACATTTCAGAGCCTCGATCCCAGGTGATGCTGCGGGTGAGCTGAGCTGGAAGACGTCGGATCCTCTTTGTCATCGCAGTTCGGACTTCCTCGGCCCTCGGTCGCTCGAGTTTTAGAAGCATGGTGTAGCGCGTCGTGCGTTCGACCAATGTGCCAATGCACGATTTGTCCGTCCCCATGATGAGGTCGCCTTCCCAGTGGCCGGGCACCGCTCGATCTTTAACCTCGGCTGGTCGTTCGGAGATGAGCACCATCCCCGGAATGATGCCGCGAGTGCCCGCGTTCTGGTGCTTCGGGCGACGCATCGCGCGTCCGGTGCGCAACACGTTGTGCAGTTCTTTGCGCAGGGCGCCACGGCTTTGAATAAACAGCGACAAGTAGATCGTCTCGTGCGACACGTTCATCTCCGGTTGAGCTGGGTAGTTCACAGCCAACCACCGGGCGATCTGCTCCGGGGACCATTTCCTTTCGAGCTTGGACTCGACGACGCCGCGAAGACGCGGACATTTCGCCAGTTTGGCCGCCTTCGGTCGTTTGGCACGCCGCCAGGCACGTCGATCGGCCTGGCACGCCCTATATCTGCGGGATCCGCCATTGCGGGCAATCTCGCGAGAGATCGTTGATGGCGCTCGTCCGAGGCGACCCGCTATCGATCGCAACGACTCGCCAGCCACCAACCCTCTCGAGATCTCCTCGCGTTCGTCAACACTCAACGCTCGTGGAGACCTCGTTGGCCGCGGTGGTCGCACCCCACCCGTCAGGCCCAGCATCTGGTGAACGGCGAAGGGAAACCGACCTAAGTCTTTCGAGATTGTGTAGGGCAACTCTCCTCCAGCGAAGCGATCCCAAATCACTTCGCGCATCTCGTCGGACATATTCACCAAGCGAACCATCACACCTCCAATGAACGGACTTATTTACCGTCAAATGAAGTGTGTTGCGCCGATCCCGTGAATCCGCCCCCGAAAACTGCATTAACGAGTTCTGTCGACTTAAAACGAGTAAAACTATCGATCTTTAGTCACTCGGAGATATTGTTAGTGTCGGAGACCCGAAGCAACAGATCTGCAACCAAGCACTGGCGGCTTGGGTAAATGTCGAAAGAGGACAGACGAAGGGCCGGCAAAGTTGAAGGGCAAACCGCGCGAAACTCTCGGCGCTGCTGTGTTGGTTGGTTTGATCCCTCCGAAAGCTTCCTGGTGGACTCTCTGGGCTAACTTTTCGTTTGTGACTCTCGAATTTGACAAGAAGACACTTGAAGATGGGGTTGATTCAGCATTGGCGTCCTATCTCAAGTCGATGACTGCCATTCGCCTGTTTTGTGAAACCAATGAAAAAGCGTTCTCTGAGACGTCCCTCCGATTCAGTCAGATTCTTACAAAGTTGCAAAATCCTTCTCTCGAGGAAATAGAGCCTGGTCCCGGCACGGTCGCTCTCACCCTGACAGAAGATGAGGTCGGTCTTCTCGTAGAAGTCATGGAGGACCATAGCCATCTGTTAGTCCGCGCTGAGGGCATGGTAAATGTGATGGCCGAGATTTACGCAGTCGCGCTGTTCGATGGTCTCCTGGTCGACCTGTATCGATTGTGCCTAACTTTCGTTCCACAGTCGCTCGCAACTCAGCAACGCATGGTCTCGCTTGAACAGGTTATGAAGGCGAATGACATTGGAAGCCTTCAGGGGCAGCTCATCACGGAAGAGGTAGATCGATTCGGGTTTAGCAGTGTTCTGGAACAATTCAAATCATTCCGGAGTCGCCTCGGGGTTGACGTCGACGATCTCAAAGTGATTGCTCCGTTGGAACAGATACGGGCCCGTCGAAATATTTTCGTACACAACGGAGGCGTTGTAAACGAGAGTTATCTGAAGATTGCAGAAGGATCGCCCATTGCAATTGGCGAAGTGCTCTCGTTGGAAAAGGAGGAGCTCAATAGCGATATCAGTGCATTAAACCTCGCCGCGAAGTCACTTGTCTAGGCGCTTCGCTTACATTTCAAACTTCCCTAGGTGACCCGAAGCAACAGATCTGACAATGGAATCGGCGAAAGCTATGCGGCGGCGACTTCGGCGGCGTCATATGGCTAATTGAAAAGTGACAGGGAGCGATTAATCTCGTCCATTTAGGAAGATTCGATAGGCAACTTAAGGAACCTTTGGTGGATCCACAGCTATACATGACTGTTGATGATGCGGTAACCGTTGCCGCGGGTGTCGAGAGTGCGAAAGCCGAACTCAGAAACCGTGGAGAAGGTAACGCAATCGTTGCAGATCTGCGTACCACCGCAGAGGGCGTCGCTCTACTTTCCGTGAGCGTTCGTCCGCTGAATCACGTCGTGAACATTGTTGGAATTGACTTCCTTACGATGGGAAGGCTTACCCAGATTGTCGCGTTGACTTTTGATGATTTAATGTGAAAACTCGTGCGTCGTCGCGCTAATTCGCTAATTCAAGGTCGTTAGTAACCCAATCTTGCGTTGCAATTCGTACTGTGTTTACGTCATCAAAGTCGACCGACTTGTAAATGTGGCCCGAAAGGTCAACGGGAAGATTTGGGGCAGAGATATCTTTAAGCATCGCGCATCGCCGCCCCGTGATGATCATTGAACCCAGTTCAATAACAGCGTTGTAGTTAAGAGTGCCTCCGTTGCGAGCCTCTAGAAGCCCAATCCCATATTTGCATGCCCACATGTGCGCGCCAATGTTACCCATAAGATCGTCATCGGCCTGACGATCAGAAGCAAGGTGAAGAGTCAAGCCATGTGATTCCAGTACTTCGCGCACCGCATCCACCACCTCGAACAGCGGGTCGTGAGGCTCGAGCTCCTCTGATGGAAATCTCGTCATGCAGAATACGTTCGTGTCGAAGGGAAATCGCTTAAGGAGCCGTTCGATACCGGTACTCCATCGCGGGGGCGCAAATTCAGGAGGAACTAACTTGTGCTCAACGGAGTCAAACAGTGCTCCCGAGTTGCCCGCCATGAGCGCCTCGACCTGGTGTACATCGAGGTCAGCGATGATTCCCAAGGACGTTTGGTCGCCGAGGGGTGTCAGCGCCCACCTCCCCCGTTCTTCGAATATCGCCAATCCTTCTGAATTAAGCGAGGAGAGAGTTTGACTGATATTCGAAAACCGTGGGAGTCGCAGATCTGCCGCGAGCAATGAGACATCACTCACCGCAAATCGACGATCTGATGACCTGAGAGATGCGATGTGCGCGAGAACTAGAACCCGTTTCTTCGCTGAATCGAGAAGTTGGACTTGAAGCGCTATCGATGGGCGGTCTCCTAGCATCAAACCTGCGGTCCGCTGGACACTCCACGAACTAACTCAGCGACTTGTGAGAATGCCGGGTTAGTCATCTTAATTTTGCGGTCACGACCATTTCCACGGACAGTCACAATGGTGTTCATCTTTTGAATAGTGGTTGCAAAATTGCTGGCGTCATTTTTCTTGTAGTGTTCACACCATTCGCGAATGACATCTACGCTTGTCCAGCCGTCAGAGTCGATCCCCGAGGCTTGGCGCCCACCAGCGACAAGAAGAGCAATTTGTTCCGTCGCGTGGCTCTTTGACTGCTTCAGCTTCCCCGCGGGGAAAACAAGCTCCAAACTTTCGCCATCGATCGCGTAAACTTGCTCTATAGCATCCAGGGGTACGCCCAATCGAACGGCAATCTTGTTCAAAGGTTCGTTGCCGTCATGCACTTCGGGCGCAGCGCCGTCACGTTTGATTGCAGGTTGCGCCGACGCGGTTGTATCACCGTCACGCTGGGCAAGCAGGTCAAATACTTTGCCGAACGCAACTGCTCGGAGGTCGTCTGGCACTTTCGCTTCGTCAATCGCATTCAGCGTTTCACTTAGTATTTCATTCTGATTCATTTTACCTATCCTTCATTTAGCGTCTTTTCGAGTTAGGCGCTCTAAAGGCCATTATACGGGGCCTTTACACATTCTGCACGTCTGAACAAGTGTTCAAGGCAAAAGTTCACTTTTCCTTATCAGAATGCTCCGAACAAGTGTCAAGTAATTCTTAGTCTTACTCACAAGAGTGCATCACATTATGTACCTATTACTACAATCTCTTTTCAACACTCTTTCCTTTTTAGCCTTTTTATCAGGTAATATCAGTGTCTCTCACTTTGGCATATGAGACATAGGCCTAGGTTCAGAATGTGGACCAGTACTCCTGTGGTCTCAGGGTGCATATTCTGCGTCACAGCCCTTGCGGGTTCAGATGGTCGAAGCTGAAATGTCCAAACGGAGGTGGCTCGATGGGGGCGTCGAACGCATGCGCGGTAGCGCAGCGCCGACGGCCCCACGGGCCGGACCGGCGGGCAGCCAGAGACGGCGTTGGAGGGTGAGTCGCGTTGTACGGAAGTGTTGATGGATATTCGTAACTGCCCCTTGCGCAAACTACAGGCGTGTGATTAGCATTGAGTTGCGACCCAAAGAGATAAGAGGCGAGCTCGGTTTGGCCCATGGTCGCGGGGCCCAGAGATACATCGAGCGGAATTCGCCAACTGATGGCCGGCCGGTAACAAGGTACGGAGCCACTTGGTCTCTGGTGGTGCTGATTCTCAATAATCGGTAGAGACCCTGCCAAAAGAAGTAAACGCCCGGAAGTTAAGACCCTCGAGGGCAGCCTGACATAAGAACGAGAAGTGACGGGCAATCTGCAGTTTGGGTTGCTCTTTGCCGCCCGGATTGCAGAACCTATTGGTTCTCTCCGGAGGTCGGCAGTTGCACTATCAAGATTTCGAAGCGGCGGAAACCGTCATCGCCGTCCCTGCCGAGCACTTACGTCCCACGGGCGACCCTCGTGACCCACCCGCCGAGTCGCAGGCGACGGTGGAAGGCGACGCCGCAGGCGTTCGCCCTTTACTTGACCTAAGTACACAACTCGGGATCTTCTCTGATGGAGTAACCGAGCAATTCGGTTGGCAGTTCACACTGTGGCCCGCGTGCGCTGAAGCAACCTTGGTGTGGGTGCCACAGCGTTCTGGGAACGTCAGTCGATATCGACCTCGGCTCCTTGATTCGGATTTGCGGCCTGTTGACGATCCTCCAAAAGTTGCACCGAATCCTTCGTGGCTAAATCCCGAAAACGACGCGTTCGAAGGCCAGTCGGCTGGAATGCTTCGACATCTCGAAAAGTTGGAACTAGCTGAAGCGTCGAATAGGGCGCAAAGTTGGAAAATTGCCAACGGTCGTGCGGCCGCAAGATCGCGACGTTACTTCGTTGAAAACCAACTTCGCTACATGTGGGTACTTACCTTCGCGACAGAGCATCAGGTTCGAGGACAAGTGTGAGACTCGTCTCCGAGTTTGCGCGCTCCCTTCGTTCGCGACTGGGTGTGGCGAAAATGCCCTACTGGTACTCGCCAGAGTTACATCCTGAGGGTCACGGCTGGCACGTCAATTTTTTCATTAACACTCGCGTCCCACACGATCTCTTCGCTTCAGAGTGGGGTAAGGGGTATGTGTGGGCCACTGACTTCGCGAACTCCTTTCGGGGCCCGAAGGGTGAACCGTTAGGACTGTGTCGGTCACCTCGTGAGGGTTTGCGACGAGCGGCACAGTACGGGTGCAAGTATTCCCAAAAGGATTGGTCTCCTGAGCATGTCGGCCACCGCAATCACCGCTACGAAGTGGCCCAAGGTTTCACTCCGCAAGTCGAGAAGGTATGGACCAACGGACCTCGCGAGGCAGAGAGGATCATTTCACAAATCGTTCCAGAATCAGACCGCAATTCTTTGTCGAGTTGGGACTCGCAGGACGAAGAGAATTGGAATGGTCCAAGGGCGAGGATCTGGAAATGGTGAGCGATGAAAGGGATCTCACCCAAGTCGCGTCGGTTCTGATAGCAATCGAATTACGACTTTTTGAGAAAGAAACTGAAAAGGAGGATCGTGACGAACTTAACCGTGGCATACGTCCGCGTGTCGACTGAGGATCAGATCGACTACTCGCCCGAGGCTCAAGCGAAGAGGTGCGCGGAAATGGCGCGGCTCAAAGGGCTTGGTCCCGTAACTGTCTTGGCTGACGAGGGTTGGTCGGCCAAGTCACTTGATCGACCCAAGATGCAGGAACTTCTCTCGATGATTCGGGCGGACGAAGTTGATCATCTGCTGATTTGGAGTTGGGACAGGCTGAGTCGCGACCAGGGCGACTTCTCCTTTCTTGTCAAGCTGTTTAATGAGCACCACGTGAAGGTGTATTCAGTCAACGAGGGCCATCTTGATCTTTCGAGCGCTTCGGGAAAGATGCAGATTGGCGTGCAAGCGGTCTTCGCTCAGTATCAACGTGACCACCTCATAGAAAACACGTGCATGGGCCAACGTCAAGCGCACGAACAAGGCCGGTGGCTCAATCGCGCACCGACTGGCTACGACATGATCAATGGGTTTCTTATTCCCAACGACTCAGGCGTACTTGTTCAGCGAGTCTTTGAGCTGCGTGCAGGGGGCGCTGGTTATAAGGCGATCGCCGAGGAGGTCGGATTCAAATACTCGACGGTCGTTCACATTTGCAAGAGTCGGGTCTATATCGGCGAGGTTGTGTTGTCGGACGACTGGTGTGCAGGCATCCATGCCCCCCTAGTCAGTTTGGAGCAATTTAACGCTGCTCAACGACCCCACAAACAGGGACGCCGTCGTGGGCGAGATCTGCTTTCTGGTCTGGTGCGCTGTGGCAATTGTGGTCGGATCGCTTGCGTCCAATACAACCAAAGGGAACAACCCATCTACGTCTGTAGGCACCGTGGAAAAGGCTGCTCAGTTCCGGGACGATCCGCGAATGGGCTTCATCGGGCCGCCGTGCAGGGGTTACGGGTTCTGAGAGATGACAAGGCGCTTCAGGAGGCCATAAAGAGCCAATTAAACGAACGGCAGCGCGAAGACAAAGGGCGCAGCGTGATCGCCTCCCTTGCCGCTACGCGAAGCGCAGAGCGCAAACTCTTTGATCTGTATATGCAAGACAAGGTAGATCCTGATTTTTTCTCGGAAAAACAGCAGATTCTGCGCTCGCAAATTTCGACATTTCAGCAGCAGTTGTTGGAGATTGAGAAGAACGAGCGAATTACTGCTCAAGCAGTTGATGGGTTCGAACGTCTGAAGACGATGCTCAACTATTTAGATTTCGATGCAATTTGGGACGAGGCAACTGACGGCGAACGCAGGATCCTTCTACAGGATCTAGTTGATGAAGTTCGGATTTTTCCTGACTTCATAACTGTTCAGGTTGCGGGAGCACCGCCAATCACGGTTCTGCCGAAAGAGGTCGGTCTGCGCGCTAGTAGTAGATCGTTGGTGTCGGAGACGGGACTTGAACCCACACGCCCCTAAGGGCGCCAGCCCCTCAAGCTGGAAACGGTTCACAGATGTACGAAGTAAAAGTACTGGTCACATAGTATTTCTGGAAGTCAGTATTTGGTTGTGTTTTGGTTTGGGCGTTACATGGCGCGTAGCCTTCGCTTTTCTTACCGTATCGACCATGATGTGAACAGTTCTCGGAGACACGTATGAAGCGCACAATCGGAGTAGCCGCAGCGGCGGTGATGGCTGTCAGCCTGATGCTCTCTTCGACAGCGTTCGCAGCCGTTGGAAGTTTTCGTTACTCTCACGGTGAGCCGTTGAATGATCTTCGTGTGACGCCTGGCGTGACGTTCCATGTAACCGTTGCGACGATCTGTCGGTCCGGTTATTCGACCAGCGTGCGCAACGTTCCCGAATCCGAGAAAAACCAGGTTTACACGGAGTACGGCATCACTCATCGCACGACTGGCCAGTACGAGATCGACCACCTCATCTCTCTCGAACTTGGCGGCAGCAACGCGATTGGCAACTTGTGGCCCGAGTTGAATGATCATCCGCACGGCTATCTGAATAGCAAGGACATTCTTGAAAACCGCCTGCATGCTCTTCTGTGTACGGGCAAGGTCAGTCTCCGTAGTGTCCAGACTCTCATCGCGAGTAACTGGGTCTCGGCGTATCATCAGTTTCTCGGGGTATGGCCCAAGGCCAATGCGGTGCAGCCGACAGCAACCACGACTACTGCGCCAGTTGCCACGACAACTATGAGACCTGGTGCGACAACGACATCTCAGGTCAGTAGTGTAAAAATTACCTCACTAATCAACTTGGTTGCTCCCGGCGATCATGAATCACTCGCTGTGCATTCGAGCAAGCCAGGTGATTCCTGCACGCTTGCAGTTACGCTACCGAGCGGCCGAACGAGCACCGAAGGTGGCCTTGGCGCTACAGCGGCCAACGCGAGTGGCGATGCGACTTGGACGTGGCTTATCGGTTCAACTACTGGCGCAGGGACTGCTCACGTATCAGTCATCTGCAGCGCAGGCACTGCAGTGGGCAACTTCACAATCACCTGATGAAAGGCGCGCCGTGAAAGGTCTCGGGAGGCATAATTACGCAACCCGGGACACAATTGCTCTGTTCCCTAGCCGGCACAGTTGAGTTGCCGACCTCTTCCCAGGATCTACTCCCAGCGATTGTATTTCCCAACCTTCTTACAGACGAGATTTGCATAGTGATGGCCAAGCTTTGCCTTTGCGCAGAACTCACCGCGTCGTGGTGTAGAGGCTCCGGCAGAAACAGGTAAGGAAACTGCGCCCATGACGAGGGCGCTAGCAAAACTCATGGCAATCAATCGATTCTTTAAACTCATGACTTACTCCTGCACGTATCTTATCTGACTGTTTCTGTCTGAAGAATCCAAGATGCAAGATATCCTCCGGTTCTAAGACGGGACCAGTGTCGCAACGTTCACAATATGGGTTCCGTTCTCAAAGTTTCTGTTCGAAAACGTGAATTTCGGTGTGGCTAGTTCTTATAGAGCGAGAAAATTTCTCTCCTCTGTAAAGAGCACAATGAGACTGCCCATTGACTTAGAAGAGACACCAGGTTCGCATATTGGGCTACCTCTGCTAGTAACCGTCGAAGAAGATGCGACGCTTTTGCGCATTGGCCCGACCACGGCGTACGAACTCGTCATGCGCGGCGCGCTCCAAAGCGTGAAGGTTGGTCGACGTCGGCTCGTTGTTCGTGAAGGACTTAACATTTTCGTCTCCGAACTGTTGGCGACTCAAAGCAATGATTAGATGTCTTCGGTATTCCACAACATCGACCCCATCGCATCGGCAGCTTCTTTTCGATCCGGGTCGAGAATATGTCCATAAACATCCGCGGTCATTCGGATTGACGAATGGCCCAGTACTTGACTCACTACTTGAATTTTCACTCCCTGGGCAAGCATCAAGCTGGCGGCGGAGTGGCGAAGTTCGTGAGGATGCCAATCTCCAAGACCGGCGCTTCGACAGATCGCTTGGAACTCTCTATACAGATTTCTCGGGTCGATGGGCGTGCCGACCGACGACGTGAAGATGTACCCCGAATCAACCCACTCGTCTTCCAGCCACTCTTTCTCGGATCGCTGTCGCTCCTCGTGTGCGAGGAGCGCTTTCAGCATTGGATCTGGCAGATTCACCGCACGTCGGCTGAGCGATGTTTTCGTGTCCGTGGTAACGAGTCGAGATCCTTCTCGCTTGAGCTGTCTCAGAACTCTTAGGATCCCAGTGGTTCGGTCGAAGTCGCTCCATCGCAGTCCAAGCGCCTCACCCCGGCGAAGCCCTGTGGACAGCATGAGTGCGTACAGCGCCTCGTTGTGGTGTCCTCGAAGCGTCTCTAGGAGGTGGCGGGCTTGATCGGGTGAAAGTGTGCGGCCCTCGTGACGGACCATCTTTGGCGATCTCGAGAGAGAGGCGACGTTGCGATGGACGAGTTCCCACCGGATCGCTTGATCTAGGCACTGGGCGAGCACGGCTCGAATCCTTCTCACTGTCGAGGCCGAGAGACCGCTATCAGCTTTCTGGGAGAGTAGTTTGTCGACCTCACGGACGTTGAGTTCAACTAGTTTTTTGCTCCCGAGACGCGGCAGGATGTGCATCCGCACCACCGTCTGGTAGTTGCTAAAAGTACTTGGCGCGATTTGGTGGCGCATAACGTCATCAAACCACCGCTCAAAAAGTTCGGCGACCTTGACGTCTTCATTCTTGAGTAGCAGCCCGTCGTCGATCTTTCGACGTAGGTCTTTGAGCTTCTTGACGACCTCGGTACGCTTCTTTGACGATACGTACTTTCTAAGAGGCTTTCCCATTGAGTCGTAGCCCACGTGCGCAACGCCCATCCACAGTCCGTCGGACTTACGTTGGTAGATCGAGCCCTCGTGATTTGATCGTCGCGGTGCCATCAGATTCCCCTCAAAAGAACTGCTGAAGTAACTGCTGAACCAACGGTCACGGAGGGTGAATCCGATTTTTGAAAAACTCGAAAACCCTTATGAAATAAAGGGATTAATTGGTGGAGCGAGGGTTACCTCATCCGAACACCCTGACTATCCGACTTCCACCTGTATTCATGGGCCTCCGGTCCACTGGACTGCCCGGCACTGTCAAGGAATTCATCATGACCCTAGTATCGGCCCAGTTGGGCGAAGGAGTTCACCATGTAGCGAAAGTCGAGATTGCTGCGGCAATCAGCCGAGCCGGGGGATCGGTGAGCAGATCCGGGCTCAAGTTAGCTTTGAGCGAATTGAGCGAAGGTACAACTCGGTTGCCGCCTCGACTTCTTCGGGTATCGCCAGGCCGGTACGCCATGCGCGTTTACGGGGACTAAAGAATAGTTCGGTGAAATAGTGCAAGGAACTAAGCCGAAGCCAGGCCGAGCATTATTCTGAGTTCGGTCGTGGGCACGGACTCTCTTGGGAGTCTGATCGAGTCACTCTCTTCCATTGGCACCGTGGCGCGACAACGCCGAGACCTACTGTGGGGTAATGAGAGAAAAGAAGCGAATGCCACAATTCCTTGAAGGGAACTACCGATCTTGGCGTGACAAGCAATCTTTCAGCAGCCCCTACTTTCTCATGGCCACGGACAACTCAGTTGGCACAATCGATCTATAGTTGAGTGCGCTTAATCAGTAACCCGGCAATTGAATGTTAAGGACTTTTGATTGTGGACAGAATCGAAATCAACCGATTGCCATAGTCATCACTTGGTCGATTGGCGAGGATGGCGGGAGCAGTGGTTTTATGTGTGGCCGGAATCATATTGATCTCCGATCGGGCGCTGGCAGTGATGCCCCGACCCGGACTTCAACGCACGCAGCCATTCTTGTAACCTGAGTGTGTGAGCGCGACGCGGGGCCGATTCGTCGCCTTCTGCCGGCGCCTGCCGCCATCGACAATCCCGGTAGTGCTGATCATCCTGGCCGTCTTTCTCGGCAACATCATCTTCCTGTCCGGGCTGGGCTACGACGACCCCATCACCAAGACATCGGCTCTCTCGCAGTTCCGGTGCCACGTCTCATGCGGGCGATGGTTTATCGACCCCAATGTCGGGTACATCACCCAGTCACTGGGCCACCGCGCGGCCGTGGACCTCGTGCACGGCCACCTGCCGTGGTGGAACTACTTTGAAGGCCTCGGCCAGCCCCTGGCGGGCGAGATGCAGTCGGCGGCGCTCTTCCCCCTGACCGTGCTCTTCGCCCTGCCCAGCGGTCTCGTGTGGTTCCACGTCTCGCTCGAGGTCATCGCGGGCGTCTCGACGTACTTTCTCGCTAAGCGCCTCTCGATTCCCGTTATCTTCGCCACCGCCGCGGGAGTGCTCTTCGCCCTGAACGGCACCTTCTCGTGGCTGGGCAACGCGGTCCTTAATCCGGTCGCCTTCTTGCCGATGCTGCTGCTGGGCATCGAGATGATCCACGACGCCGCCCGGAACCGCACCAACAAGGGCTGGTACGTCACCGCCATCGCCGTCGCGCTTTCGCTCTACGCGGGCTTTCCCGAAGTGGCCTACATCGACGGCCTCTTCTGCGCGGGCTGGGCCGTCGTCCGGTTCTTCTCGTTACCCAAGGAGGTCCGCCTCGCCGCGGCCCGGCGTCTAGGGCTCGGCGCGCTGGTCGGGGGGATCGCCTCGTTGCCGATCCTCGTTCCCTTCTACGACTTCATGAAGGTGGCCAACGTCGGGCGCCACTTCACCATCGGCCAGAGCGTGGAGAGTCTCCCGCTGCACTCGGCGCCGATGCTCTTCGACCCTTACGTCTACGGTCCGATCTTCTTCAACCCCCATGTCGGTAATTTCTGGGTCGGGATCGGCGGCTACTTCTCGGCCGGCGTGTGCGCCCTCGCGCTGCTCGGACTCTTCGGCAAAGCGCTGCGCCCCCTGCGACTCTTCCTCGCGATCTGGACCCTGGTAGGCATGCTCGGAGCCTTCAACCTCTTGCAAGTTCGCCAACTGTGGAACGTGATCCCGCTGCTCAAGAGCGCCGCCTTCGCGCGCCATATCATGCCCAGCGCCGAGCTCGCCCTGATTCTGCTCGCCGTACTCGGCATCATGGACTTCGCCGCCAGCCAGCGCGCCAAGCGCCTGTTCAACGTCACGACGCTGCTCGCGCTCGTCGTCGTGGCCTGGAGCGCCCTCGAGGTTCGCTCGCTCAATCGCGGCGTGCCGCTCACGAGCCAAGAGGAGCGCATCATCCTGATTGGCTTAGACGCGATTCCCTTCCTCGCGCTCGGGGCCCTGCTCGTCATCGGTCGCTTCTCCAAGACCAAGGTCGCCCCGCTCTTGGTCGCCCTGGTGCTGGTAGGCGAATCGCTCCTGCTCTTCGTCGTGCCCACCGCCCAGGCGCCCAAGGAGATCACCGTCGATCAGGCGCCCATCACCTTCCTGCTCCAGAATCAGGGACAGGAGCGCTTCCTCGACTTCGAAGTGCTCTACCCCAACTGGGGCTCGCAGTATGGACTGAACGAGCTGAGCGCAAGGGACCTGCCGTTCCCCGGATCGTTCGCCCGCCTGCTGGCCACTCAGCTCTACCCCGGGCTCACGCCGCTCAACCAGTTCACGGCGCATCACGCCATGGTGGGCATCGTCGCACTGGAGAACGAGGTGCTCCAGCACTTCAAGGCCTACGAGGGCGCGTCCGTGAAGTACCTGTTGATGCCCAACTCGGTCGTGATACTTCCCGGGCTCACCAAGCTGGGCGTGAAGCAGGTCTTCACCGACAAGTTTGCCCGGATCTATGAGATGCCTAGTCCCCGGCCCTTCTTCTCGACGAAGTCAGCGTCGTGCACGGTCGCGAGCACTAACGTCGACGCCGCAACGGTGAACTGCCCGAGCGCCGGGTCGGTACTGACGCGCACCGAGCTGTCGATGGCGGGCTGGCACGCCTACGTCAACGGTAGGCCCGTCACGATCAACACCTCCGACGGCGTCTACCAGAGCGTCGCGGTGCCCGCCGGCACGTCGACGATCACCTACTCCTTCTTGCCGCCGCACGAGAAGTACGCCGTGCTCGCGGGGCTGCTGGCGGCTTTCTTCCTCGTCGGCACATGGGTGCTCGAGCGTCGCAGCAACCGCCGCCAGCCTCGTCACGGGCGCTGAGGGTCGAGCGCGAGGTCATCAACTTTCGCTAAGACGGCTGCCGGGACCGGCGCGATTCAAGGTGTACATCCGATTTCGGAACTTACTGGTATCGGAGTCCCGACGTGATTCTGCAACCAATCACTGGCGATTAGCGGGCTAAGACGACCTCGTGTCGGAGACCCGACGCCACAACCTCCGCAGAGCCTGACTTCCGTTTTTGATCCCGGTTGCTTACACGGTTGCTTGTATGGGAACCCGCCGATCGCGAACTGGCACCGCTTAGAACCTCAATAAATGCACCGAAATGACCGACGAGCTGAGTCGCTTTTACCCCTTGCACGGAGTGCAAAGGGTCAGGTCAGAAGGACTATCCGATTGTCATCTCGCCGACACCAAAGGCCATACAAACTAAGGACTTTCGATCAGTGGAGGTAAGGGTGTCCAGGTTCACGACCTTGTTCACATATGAGTCGCGACATTGTTCATAGTGCCGTCGTTGACGATGGGGCATGTCAAAAGCACATGTCATTGTCCT
>Ga0208850_1000022_pt1 | contig 62930 bp, 58 predicted proteins | sample NGESurshal092012_5_FD_184475 | JGI IMG/M metagenome (GOLD analysis project Ga0208850, IMG submission 184475) | Arctic peat soil microbial communities from Barrow, Alaska - NGEE Surface sample 210-2 shallow-092012 (SPAdes) | ecosystem: Environmental > Terrestrial > Soil > Wetlands > Peat ... | reverse complement strand
ATCCTGACGCCCCGGGCAGCAGGAGCGCTGGGTACGGCCCTGACAGATCCGCACTCCCCCATGACCGTGGTGCTGCCTTCATGACGGGGCTTCCGCAGCGTTCCGCTACCGCTCTTGCACCGGTGCGCGGATCGCTGCTCACCGCCGCCCAGAAGGAGGCCGCAGACATCCGGAGGGACGCCAGCGAACAGGCCCTGGCACTGCTGGATGCAGCGCGGCGCGAGGCTGACCGGATCCGCGTGGCCGCCGCCGAGGAAGGCGAAGCCACGGCCCGGTCCGAGGCAGCCCTGCGCTCCGCCCGGGTGCGCCGGCAGGCCCACGAGACTGTGCTGGCGCGGCGGAATGCCCTGCGGCTGGAACTGCAGCGGCAGGTCCGTGAGTCCGCGGCGGCACTGCGGACTGACCCGCGGTACCCGCCCCTGCTGACCCGGCTGACCGAGCAAAGCCATGCCCTGCTCGGACCGGATGCAACGGTGGCCGAGAGCCCCGATGGCGGTGTTGTCGCCGAGGCGGGCTCCCGCCGTCTGGACCTTTCACTACCGACCCTGGGCACCAGGACACTCGAATCGATGACACAGGAGGTCCGTCAACTGTGGACACGCTAGCTACCGGCCGTACCGGCACGGTTGTCCGGATCAGCGGCCCATTGGTGGAAGTTGATGGTGTGGATGGGGTCTCCATGCTGGAGCTCGTGGCCGTGGGTCCCCAGCGCATCAGCGCCGAGACCGTGGCCATAGCGGGCACCCGGGCAATACTGCAGGCCTACGAGTACACCGGCGGGCTAAAGGCCGGAGACACCGCCGAGGCCACCGGCAACCAGCTCTCCGGTCTGCTGGGGCCAGGCCTGCTCGGCCAGGTCTTCGATGGGCTGATGCGGCCGTTGTCCTCCGCACCGCTGTGGCTGACACCGGACCGCGCCGGCTCCGCAGAGGATCCTGCCGCCCTGGCCCGGAGCTGGGCATTCATTCCGGCAGCCTCGGCCGGTTCCCACGTCTCGCCCGGGGACGTTCTCGGTACGGTTCCGGGAGCCGGTTCGGTGGAGCACAAGGTCCTGGTGCCGTGGGGGGTTTCCGGCGAGGTCACCTGGCTGGCGCCGGAGAGCCAAGTCCATGCGCTGGACGTAGTGGCTCGGATAGGTACCCACGAGGTGCAGCTTACGGAACGCTGGCCGGTGCGCCGGCCCCGTCCGTTCCGGGACCGGCGCACTGAGGCGGTCCCGCTCCATACCGGCCAGCGGGTGCTGGACCTGATGTACCCGGTGGCCCGGGGCGCGGCCGCTGCGGTCCCGGGCGGTTTCGGGACCGGCAAGACTTTGCTGCTGCAGCAGATTGCCAAGTGGAGCGATGCGGATGTGATCGTCTATGTGGGCTGCGGCGAACGGGGCAACGAGATGGCCGATGTCTTGGACGGGCTGTCGAAGCTGGTCGATACGCGCACGGGTGGCCAGCTGATCGACCGCACGGTCATCATCGCCAACACCTCCAATATGCCCATGATGGCGCGCGAGGCCAGCATCTACACCGGCATCACCGTGGCGGAGTTTTACCGGGACATGGGGTACGACGTCGTCGTCATCGCGGACTCCACCTCCCGCTGGGCTGAGGCCCTGCGCGAGTTTGCCAACCGCAACGGGGAGCTGCCGGCAGAGGAGGGCTATCCGGCCAACCTCGCGTCGGAGCTGGCCGCCTTTTATGAACGGGCCGGCTGCGTGACCACCCTGGGTGGGCGGACGGCATCGGTCACCGTGATTGGGGCCATCTCCCCTCCGGGCGGCGACATGACGGAACCGGTCACCACGGACACCCAGCGTTTTGTCCGTTCCCTGTGGCTGCTGGACCGGGACCTGGCCTACTCGCGGCACTACCCGGCGGTCAGCTGGACGGGCTCCTTTGCGCGGGATGTGGAAGCGTTGGGCCTGTGGCATGCCTCCAACGGGCATCCCGGCTGGGCCCAGAGGCGCGCCCGCGCCGCGGCATTGCTGGCCGAGGCCGACCGGCTCAGCTCCTTGGCGGAGATCATCGGGGCAACGTCTCTGCCGGGCCATGAACGCATGGTGCTGCTGGGCGGGCGGCTGCTGCGGGACGGCGTGCTGTTGCAGAATGCCCTGAGCGCCAACGACGGTTTCTGTTCCGCGGAGAAAGGAGCCGCTTTGCTGGACCTGGTCCTCGACGTCGTGGACTCCTGCCAGCGGCTGGTGGAGCGCGGCGTCGCCGCCACCACCATTGAGCAAGCGGACCTCGGACCGGTGCTTCGGGCCCGTGAAGAAACCGGGCCCGCGGACGCCGCCGGCGTCGCCTCACTGCGGAGCGAGATCCTGCAGCGGCTGGAAGAACTGCAGTGACAGATACGACACAGCGCACGTCCGGCCAGGCGGAGCCCGGCCCGCTGCCGGACCAGACCGGTAGACAAATTTCCCACGGGGATGTCCGTGAGCTGCGCGGCCCCCTGCTGGTGCTGGGGGACGTTGACGGCGTCGGTTGGGACGAGTTCGCCACGGTGGACCTGGCCGACGGCCAGGAACGCCACGGTTTGGTGCTGGAAGTGGACCACGACCTCGTGACGCTGCAGGTCCTGGAAAGCACCGACGGTATGGCGCCCGGAGGGATCCGGGTCCGGTTCGCGGGCCGTCCGCTGCACATTCCGGTCGGGGCGGACTGGCTGGGTCGCGTCTGCAACGGCCGCGGAGAACCGCTGGACGGCGGGCCGCCGGTGACCGGCACCTCCACCATGCCTGTCAGCGGGTGGCCGCTCAACCCGGTCCACCGGGAGCCACCGCAGGAACCGGTCCTGACGGGCATCTCCGTCATCGATGCCCTGACCACCCTGGTCCAGGGGCAGAAACTGCCCATCTTCTCCGTCCCGGGCCTGCCCCACCTGACGCTGGCGACCCAGATCGCGGCCCAGGCCACCTCCAGCGGCAAATCCTTCCGGGTGGTGTTTGCTGCGATGGGTCTGACCCATGCGGATATCGCCTACGTGCGTGACCGGCTGGAAGAGCGGTCCGCCGCCGGTGAGCTGGTGCTGCTGCTCAACGCCGCGGACGATCCGGTCATCGAACGGATACTCACGCCGCGGATCGCGCTGACCATCGCGGAGCACCTGGCCTATACGGAAGGCCACGACGTCCTGGTGATCATGTCGGACATGACCAGCTATGCCGAAGCCGTACGCGAGGTCTCTGCGGCCCGCCGTGAGATCCCGGCCCGACGCGGTTACCCGGGCTACCTCTACAGCGATCTCGCCACCCTGTATGAACGCTGCGGCCGCGTCCGCGGGCGGAATGGTTCAGTGACGATCGTACCGGTGCTGACCATGCCCGCCGGGGACATCACCCATCCGGTGCCGGATCTGACCGGCTACATCACCGAAGGGCAGGTTGTTCTTTCCGCCGAAATTGAGGCACGCGGGATCTACCCGCCCGTGGACGTCCTTTCCTCCCTCTCGCGGCTGATGCGCAGCGGCGCGGGCAAGGACCGGACCCGTGAGGACCATCTGGATGTGGCCGCACAGGTGGTCGCCGCCATGGCCCGTGCCGGCCAGGCCGCCGAGCTGGCCGAGCTGGTGGGAGCCGCAGCCCTGAGTGAAACGGACCGCAGATACATCACATACCGCACCCTGGTTGAACAGAAGCTGCTCAACCAAGGGCGCGGCGAACTCCGCTCCCTTGAGGACACGCTGGGCCGGGCCTGGGCCGCGCTGGCCGCGCTGCCCCAGCAGGAGCTGACCATGCTGTCGACGGAGTTCCTGGACCGCTATCTGCCCGGCAGAACAGGCCAGCAGTGAGCGACACCGGACGAGCGGGGAAAATCCGGGTGGAGCGCCGCCTGCTGACGGCCCGCCACGGTGCCCTGTTGCTGGACCGCAAACGGCACATCATGGTGAACGAACTCGAGCGCCTCCAGCTGCACGCCGGCCGGAGTCGTCAAGAGTGGGAAGACCGTGCGCGGGAAGGCGCGGTATGGCTGCAGCGCGCCGCCGCCCTGGACGGCCGGGAGCGGATCGAGGCAGCCTCGCCAGCCAAACCGGCGGAGGTCGAGGTCCAGTGGGGTGGCGCCATGGGCGTGGCCTATCCCGAGGATGCGCTCTGCCAACCGCCAGCCGCACCCCCGGCAGGGGGAAGCTCCGCCTTGTCCTACGCGGCGGCCGCGCACCGGTCCGCGCTCACTGCCGCGGTCCGGCACGCCGCGGTTCAGCGGTCCCTACTGTTGGTGTCCGCCGAACTCGCCGCAACGCGCACCCGGCAGCGGGCCGTCGAAAAGAGATGGATCCCCAGGCTGGAAAATGAGCTGCTGGCCATCCGCCGGCAGCTTGACGAACAAGAGCTTGAAGAAGGTCTGCGTCTGCGCTGGGCCGCAGACAGGATACAAAGAAGGGAGCGACCCGATCAGGAACACCCCTGAGCAGGTTGGCATTCTTGAGTCCTCGCCCATCCTCACGGCGTTCGCTCCTTGGCATCTGCATCGTGCGAGAACGAGTGGCACTCGAGGCAACTTCAGCGCTGTCAACCCAGGACCGCAAAGCGCTTGCGACTACTCGACATTCGCCCCTAAGTGCACCCCGGGTGGGCCAGCACGAGATCTGCGCCAGTGGAACCGCTTGACTTGACGACCGGAGTCCTCAGGGTCCTTTCCCCTTGATCCTTGCCACAACCAGGTAGATCGGTCCCGTTCAGACGGTGAGTTCGACGGGTTCGACGCCGAGCTCGTGGAGCAGGGTGAGCACTCTTGCGCGGATCTCGTCGCGGATTGGGCGGACGCACTCGATGCCCTGTCCGGCCGGGTCGTCGAGCTTCCAGTCTTCGTAGCGTTTGCCGGGGAAGATCGGGCAGACGTCGCCGCAGCCCATCGTGATGACGACGTCGGAGGCCTGCACGGTCTGAGTCGTCAGGACCTTGGGGCGTTCGGCGCGGATGTCGATGCCGAGCTCGATCATGGCCTCGACCGCAGCCGGGTTGATCTGGGCGGCGGGCATCGAGCCGGCCGAGCGGACTTCGACGGCGCCACCGGACATCGCGGACAGTAGCCCGGCCGCCATCTGGGATCGGCCGGCGTTGTGGACACAGACGAACAGGGCGCTGGGGCGGTTGGTGGTCTCGGGCACAGTGTTTCCTCGTATTCGGGTCGTGGGGTGTGTGGGTCAGCGGGTCGTCAGGCTCTGACCAGCCTGTAGGTCGGCCAGGAGCGCGCGCACGCGGTTCTCGAGCCCTTTGCGGATGGCGAGCACGCCGTCGGGTGAGGCGAGGGCAGGATCGCCGACTGTCCAGTCTTCGTAGCGCTTGCCGGGCAGGATCGGGCAGGTGTCGCCGCAGCCCATGGTGATGATGACGTCGGCGGCACGTACCGCGTCGTCGGTCAGGGGCTTGGGGTATGCGGAGTCGTCGGCGAGGTCGGCGAGGATCGCCCGGACGGCTGCCTGGACGTCGTCGGCGGGGGCCGACCCGGCGGAGCGGACGACGACGGCGTCCCCGGCGTAGTGACGCAGCAGCGCAGCGGCGAGCTGGGAGCGGCCGGCGTTGGCGACGCATACGAAGAGCACCTGCGGTGGGTGATCGGCCCCGGCGGGCCGCCGGGCGGCCACGATGTCGTCCAGGCGTTGCCGGGCGAACCGTTCGGCGGTCACGACCAGGTGCGCGCGGACTCCGGCACCTCGGGCCAGCGCTGCGTACGATTCCCGGATGGTGTGCGTGACCAGGTCTGGGCTCAGGGTCGGGTACTGCCCGGTGAGTTCGCGGGCCATCCGCTCGAGAATGGCGTCGGCGTCCGTGAGGCCCGGCATCTGGTGCTCGAGTTCGCTGGCAGCGACCGCTGCCGGTGCGAAGGCCTCCAGCAAGGTGGTGACGGCGCGACGCGCCTGGGGGGCGATGCTGTAGAAGACCCAGGTGGCCCGGCGCTGAGAGGTCAGTACGCCGACGTCCTTGAGGACCTTCAGGTGGTGGGAGACGGTCGGTTGGCTGACCTCGGCAACCGTGGCGATGTCGCCCACGAACGCTTCACCGCGCGGGCTGGTCGCGATCAGGGACAGCATCCGCAGGCGCAGCGGATCGGCTAGCGCCTTGAGGGTGACCGCGACATGCGCCGCGGCACTGGCTCCCATGGCGTGGTTAGCCGGACTGGCTGCGCCGCTGCCCTCGGAAAGTGGAACATCGCTTGTCGAGGAGGGTGCTACTGCGCTCACGAGGGGACCCCACTTGCCAGATGTACGAATTCTACGTGTGTCTATATTTACGCAGGTCTATACAGCTGTCAAGCGGGAGGGATCGGTCTTCGCTCCGATTCCCTCAGGCTGCGCAAGAGTGGACCGGTCCGACGCGGGTCTGGTCAGTGGGTGGCGCGGATGATTGCAGCCTGGGCGTGGGTGTGCGCCCGGTGGGTGGGCCGGATCTCGATGTCGGTGAACCCCGTGGCGGTGAGCGCTGCGGTGAACTCGGTAGCGGTGAGGGCCCCGGCGATGCACCCGGTCCACTCGGTCATGTCGGCTTTCGTGACCTCGTCCATGTCGTCGTCGGCGATGATGTCGGAGAACGCCAGCCGGCCACCGGGGCGCAGCACCCGGGCAGCTTCGGCGAGCACCACGGTCTTGTCGGCGGCAAGGTTGAGGACGCAGTTGGAGATCACCACGTCGACGCTGTCGTCAGGCAGTGGGATGTCCTCCAGGTAGCCCTGCACGAACTCGACGTTGTCGACCCCGGCGTCGGCAGCGTTGCGCCGAGCCAGCTCGAGCATCTCCGTGGTCATGTCCAACCCGATCGCCCGCCCATCTGGGGCAACCCGGCGAGCAGAGATCAGGACGTCGGCGCCGGCGCCGGAGCCCAGATCCAGGACAACCTCACCCGGGCTCAGGTCTGCCACAGCGGTCGGTACGCCGCAGCCGAGCGAGGCCGCCACGGCGGCGTCGGGAGCACCTTCCGCCTCGGGTCCGTAGAGCTCGGCGCCGAAGACTTCCCGGCCTTGCTCATCGGTCGTGGTCACCGGTGCCCCGCCGCAGCACGAGGTTTCGACGGCGAGGGTCTTCTGATCTGTCGTGGTCACCGGCGCCGCGCCGCAGCACGAGGTTTCGACCGCCCGGGGCCGCTCATAGTCCTGGGCCGCAGAACGGGTCGCGGCCTTGGCGTACCGCCGGCGGACGGTCTCACGTATGTCCTGCGGTGAACTCAGGCGGATGTCCTCAGGTGAACTCATTTGCTCTTTCTCCTTGTGGTGCGGTGGTCGGTGCTGACCGTGGCCAGCAGGCTGGTGGGCAGTTCTGGTCGGGCAGGGGTCCTTCAGCTTGTTAGCAGCAGTTGACGTGCAGCGCGCGCGCGATGGCGTGGATCGCTTCGGGGACGCCGCGGTAGTACACGTTCATTCCCCGGCGCTCCTTGGTGAGCAGCCCGCTGGCTTCGAGCTTCTTGAGGTGGTGGGTCACGGTCGGCTCCGACAGCTTCACGATCGGAGCCATGTTGCAGGTGCAGGCCTCTTGGCCGGGTTGATCCAGGATGTAGGCAAGCAGTTGAAGGCGCGCCGGATCAGCAAGGGCCTTCAAGCGGACCGCCAGTGCGACGGCGTCGTCGAGGTCGAGGTGCGGGCTCGTGCCCAGAGGTGGGCAGCAGATCGGGGACACATCCACGAGCACGGGCAGCGGCTTGGGCATGCCATTATCTTCCCACCTTCTTGACAAATGTCAAAGAGGTGGCAGGCTAGCTATTAGACAAACGTCAACGACGAACACTCGAATGGAGAGTTCCGATGGAGAACTGTTGTGGGGGGTCCGGCTCGACGATGACGACGCCGGCGATGATGTCGAGAATGGCCAACGGTGGCTGGGGCTCGGAGGCGAAAGCCGAGGCTGGTCCTGAGACCAGCGCGCAGAGCCAGGGCCGCTGCAACTGCGGCCCCACTCGCGGCAGTGACGCTCTCCCGGCTGCTGAGGCGACCGCTAAGAAGACGTCCTGCTGCTGACCAAGGCGTGGCAAGGGTGAGGAACCGCTCCCAGAAGGAAGCACTACCGTGATCATCAAAGCCCTCGGACCTGGCTGCCGCAGCTGCGTGACCCTCGAACGCGTCACCAGGGAAGCCGTCGAAGCCCTCGGCATCAACGCCACCGTCGAGAAGGTCGAGGATTCCCAGAGCATCGCCGACTACGGCGTCATGAACACCCCAAGCCCTGGTCATCGATGATCGGGTCATCTTCGCAGGCCGCGTGCCTAACCCCAGACAGGTCCGGGGAATCATCACGGCCGCAAACGCCGGCTGACCGACACCCCCTACAGAAGGAGCAACCCATGCCCGCGATCCATGTCTTTGAACCTGCTTTGTGCTGCAACACGGGGGTGTGCGGCCCCGATGTCGACCAGGCACTAGTGAACTTCACCGCTGACCTGAATCGCCTCAAGGAACTGGGTGCCGACGTCCAGCGGCACAACCTCGCCAATGATCCGTCGGCGTTCGCCGGCAGCGACACCGTACGAGCATTCCTTCAGGTGGCGGGTTCGGACGGTCTGCCATTGACCCTGGTTGATGGTCTGACCGTGATGACCGGCGTCTACCCCGGCCGTGAGCAGCTGATGCGGTACGCCGGACTGGGTGCTGAACCCCAGGGATCCACGGTCCCTCAGGGCGTGACCGAGCTTGGCTTGACCGAGAAGTCCGGCGAGTCCTGTGGCCCCACCGGCTGCTGCTGACGGCCGCTGGCATGAAGTTTCTCGACGATCCGCCGCGGTTCCTGTTCTTCACGGGCAAGGGCGGGGTGGGCAAGACCTCCGTTGCCTGTGCCACCGCCTTGCACCTGGTCCGCCAGGGCAAGCGCGTCCTTCTGGTCAGCACCGATCCGGCTTCCAACGTGGGTCAGGTCCTCGGCGTGACCATCGGGAACGCGGTGACGCCCATCGAAGACGTGCCCGGGCTGTCCGCAATGGAAATCGACCCGGAACAGGCCGCGGAGGCCTACCGGGAGCGGATCATCGCCCCGGTGCGCGGGCTCCTACCGGACAAGGAGCTGGCGTCGATCACCGAGCAACTGTCCGGCTCGTGCACGACCGAGGTCGCCTCGTTCGACGAGTTCACCGGCCTGCTCGCCGAGGAGAGCCTGACCGACGAGTACGACCACGTCCTCTTCGACACCGCACCGACCGGCCACACCATCCGGTTGCTGCAGCTGCCGGGCTCGTGGACCGATTTCCTGGAAGCCGGCAAGGGCGATGCCTCCTGTCTCGGCCCGCTGTCCGGGCTGGAGAAGCAGCGCACGGTCTACGCGCAGGCCGTGAACGCGTTGAAGGACCCGGCCTTGACCCGGCTGGTTCTGGTCACCCGGGCGCAAGCCTCGTCGTTGGCCGAGGTCGACCGCACCTACTCTGAGCTCAACCAGATCGGGATTACCGGCGAACATCTCGTCATCAACGGCGTTCTTCCACCCATCGCCGGCACCGAGGACCTCACCGCAGCCGTGCGCCACCGGGAAGCCGAAGCCATCGCAGCGATGCCGACCGCAATCGCCGGCCTGTCGCGCGACGTGATCGAGCTGAAGGCCTCAAACATGATCGGCGTCCAAGCACTGGACACGCTGTTCAGCACAGCGGACGCAAGCGAAAGCCCCGACGGGCAACCGGAGATGGCCGAAGTCACGGCTGCGTCTCTAGCAGTACTGGTCGACGAGCTGGAGCGCGACGATCACGGGCTGGTCATGTGCATGGGCAAGGGCGGCGTAGGCAAGACCACCATCGCAGCCGCCATCGCCGTGGCCCTGGCCCACCGCGGCCACGAGGTGCACCTGACCACGACCGACCCCGCCTCCCACCTCACCGACACTCTGAACGGCAGCATCCCCGGACTGGCTGTCTCACGCATCGACCCCGTCGAGGCCACCAGGTCCTACCGCGATCACGTGATGGCCACCAAGGGCAAGAACCTCGACGATGCCGGACGCGCCACACTCGCCGAAGACCTGCGCTCCCCATGTACCGAGGAAGTCGCGGTCTTCCAGCAGTTCTCCAGGGCGGTCATGGAGTCTCGGCGCCAGTTCGTGGTCATCGACACCGCACCCACCGGTCACACCCTGCTGCTGCTGGATGCCGCCGGTTCCTACCACCGGCAGATCGCCCGCCAGATGGGCGACTCCATGCCGTTTGTCACGCCGCTCATGCGCTTGCAGGACGCAGCTCAGACCAAGGTCATCCTCGTGACCCTGGCCGAGCCCACCCCGGTCACCGAGGCACAAGGGCTCCAGGAGGACCTCGAGCGGGCCGGGATCCACCCCTGGGCCTGGGTCATCAACAACTCGATCGCCGCCGCGCACCCCGAAACCGTGTTCCTGCGTCATCGCGCCGCCGCTGAGATCGAGCAAGTCAAGCGCGTGTACTCAATGGCGGGTCGGGTAGCCATGGTCCCGCTGCTGGCGACCGAACCCGTCGGCGAAGACCAGCTGGACGCTCTGACCCATCCCGTCGCGTTGCCGGTCTGAGCATCCACCGAGCAGGCCACCGCCATCTGCTTGCGCTATGATCAGGATGTGCTGATGTCAGCGACCACTGATGAGTTAGTCCGGGCTATTGCCGACCCACTCCGACGCCAAATCGTCGAGCTCCTCTCCAAGGAGCAGTTGTGCACCTGCCACCTGGTCGAGCTCACGGGTGCCCGGCAGACAAACCTGTCCAACCATCTGCGGGTTCTTCGTGATGCAGGCCTGGTGGAGACCGAGCCAGCGGGCCGCTTCACTTACTACCGGTTGCGGCCAGAAGCGTTGGCCTCCTTGGCCGACACCCTTACCGAGCTCGCGGTCCAAGCCCGCGATGCCGAGCAGATCCGGAGGCCGTGCCCGTGACCACGCACCCCAACACCCCCGTCGTAGAGGAACCCGAACCGGCAGACGCCCGCGTCGTTGCCCGCATGTCGTCGACGGACCGAATGCTGCCCTTGTGGATCGGCCTGGCGATGGTCCTCGGACTCGTCCTCGGGCGGCTGGTCCCCGGCCTCAACGACGCCCTGAACTCCGTGAAGATCGGCCAAACCTCCTTGCCGATCGCACTCGGACTCCTCCTGATGATGTACCCGGTTCTGGCCAAAGTCCGCTACGACGAGATCGGCCTCATCACCGCGGATCGACGGATGATCGCGGCGTCACTGGTGATGAACTGGGTGGTTGGCCCGCTGGTGATGTTCACACTCGCCTGGCTCCTGCTGGCGGACCAGCCGGCATACCGAACCGGCGTCATCCTCGTCGGGCTCGCGCGGTGCATCGCGATGGTCCTGCTGTGGAACGACCTGGCTTGTGGTGACCGCGAGATGGCAGCGGTCCTGGTCGCCCTGAACGCGGTGTTCCAGGTGGTCGCCTACGCAGCCCTGGGCTACTTCTACCTGGCGGTGCTGCCCGGCTGGCTCGGGCTGGAGCAGTCGACTCTGGACGTCTCCATGCTCGGCATCGCCAAGATCGTCGCTATCTTCCTCGGCATCCCGCTGGTTGCCGGATACCTCACCCGGACACTGGGCGAACGGGCAAAGGGACGGCAGTGGTATGAGACGAAGCTCCTGCCCAAGATCGGCCCGATCGCCTTGTGGGGGCTGCTGTTCACCGTGGTCGTCCTATTCGCACTACAGGGCAACACCATCACCTCCGAACCGCTGACGGTCGCACGGATAGCCCTTCCGCTGCTCGGCTACTTCTTCATCATGTGGTTCCTGGGCTTCGCCATCGGGCGCGCACTCTCCCTCACCTACCCGCGGACGACGACCATGGCCTTCACTGCCGCCAGCAATGACTTCGAGCTCGCCATAGCGGTGGCGATCGGGGTCTTCGGAGTCACCTCCGGACAGGCCCTGGCCGGCGTGGTCGGACCCCTGATCGAGGTGCCCGTGCTTCTCGCCTTGGTCTACGTCGCCCTGTGGCTGCGCCGCCGCCTGTCCTGGCCGAACAGAACAGGTCGCATCGCACCCGAAAGACCATGACTTCTCATCGTGGGTAAACGCGAGAGGTCTGGCCCGTCGCGTTCGCCAAGACGCGAATAGCCGGATCGCCGTGACCAGTGACTTCAGCACTGCGCTCATCATGGTGGGGGGCGGGCTGGTCGGTGTCGAGCCAGCCCATCGCAGATGACCCGGCCTTTCCCAGGACCGCGCCGGTACTGCGGATTGGAGTGCCCGCTGGGGCGCATGGTCACGCTTGGGTGCACCGGAACAAGCCTGGCATGAGCGGCGCGTCATCGGCCTCCTACTCCGCGCCCGGTATCGACCTCACCCACGAGGTCAGCGCACGTCACGCCAGAACAGCTCATTCGGGTGAAGCGGGCCCCAGATCGCGGGCTGCAGCCAGTGCGGTGATGACGTCGACCAACGGCGGCACACCGGACAACCCCGCCGGGGTTACCTAGACTCGGCAGGCAAAGGGCCGGGTCCTGCCCGACGACACCGAACGGGTCGACGCCATCGACAAGGATGGTTGGCGAGTCAACAAACCCTCGCTCCTGCGCCTGATCCTGGCTGGCAATCATCGTGGCGCGGATCGACTGCGCCGCCAGGCCCACGCGATCGAACGGTCACCTACACCGTCGCAGGTCCCCTCCACCCTTGCCGGTCAAGACCTCCCGCGCCTGCCTCGTCATCAGGTAGAAAACAACAGTCAGGTCGACGAGAACGTCCGCCGGTAGTCCTGCGGAGCCACCCCAACGACTCGCCGGAAGTGGTGGCGCAACAGCGCGGTCCTCGCGCGGCCGAAACGTTGACAGGCAGGCCGCTTGCTCTTTGGACGCATACGGCGCGCGTTTGCGTCACAGGCGGAACGGCAGGGTGAATTCGCCGTTCCGCACTTGGGACGCTTGATCAGCTACGAAGACACGAAGACACGACCAGAATGTCGAATTCCGTTCGTGCGACTTGTGGTCCTCGCCACCACGCCATACGGGTGAGTCCGTCGGGGTGAGATGTCGGGATGGCTGGTCAGTCGCCCTCTGTTCCCACGACCTCAGACCACAGTGCTTCGGGTGAGTCCGCCGATCCCGTCTCGCGAACGGCCTGCTCCACCAACAAGCGACCGGTGTGCCCGAGGTGCGCGGCCATTGACTCGGCTGCGCCCTGGGGATCGTGCGACTCGATGGCCCGAACGATCGGTTCATGCTCGTCCGCAATGTCGGCCAGGGACCGTGACATGTCCACTGTAGAGGCGCCGAGCAGTCGGGTGACGTCTCGCAGGTGGTTGACGATCGACCTCAACCGACGGTTGCTGCCGGCATCCAACAGCAGCTGATGAAGATCTCGATCGTGGGCCATGAACAGGACTTCGTCGTGCCTTGCCGCCGCGGCGTGCATCGCGTCTAACTCGCTGCGCATGCCCTCTGCCAGATCGGTTGGTGGGTTCGCCGCGACGGCCCGCGTCGTCGATACCTCCAGCAGCAGTCGGAGATGGAAGATCTCAGCGATCTCTCGAGCACCAGGCGCCACCACCCGAAAACCGCGGTTGCGTTCGAGGGAGACCATGCCGGCCTCAGCCAGCCGCATGAGGGCCTCCCGCACCGGGGATCGGGATACTCCGAGCAACTCGGCGAGCTGGTAGGCCGAGTAAAGACGCCCCGGTATGAAGTTGCCCGAGCGCATGCCAGCCCGCACGGCGACCGCTACCTGGTCTGCCAGCGACCCCGACCGGCCCTCGATCGGGGCCAGAGACAACTCCTTCAGGTCCGAGATGCCTGAGTCACCGGAGAGGGAGGGTTGTGTCACCCGCACAGGATATGCCGAGCAACCTTGACTAGTAACATGTTACATGTCACAGTCGGGGATCTTAGTCTCTGAATCCTGACGGGAGCTCCCATGGCAACGGCGAAGAAGGTTCACGTTCTCGACTGTGGTGCAATGAGCTGCGACCTCACCTGGCTGCTCTTGAAACCAGGCCGCAGCATCCGCCCGAGGGCGGATAAGGACCGACCGGTCGAGTGGTATCCGTGCACCACACACGCCGTTCTGGTCGAGACCGACGAGGGGAACATGTTGTGGGACACCAGCTGTCCGCGTGACTGGGAGACTCGGTGGGCGCCCACCGGTCTGCACGAGTTCTTTCCCTATGACCAGGTCTCGGATGAGCAGTACCTCGATGCGCGACTGACCCAGCTCGGGATCTCCCCCGACCAGCTCGACTACGTGGTTTTGTCGCACCTGCACTTCGACCACGCCGGTAACGCCCGCATGTTCGGCGACGCTGGAGTGAAGCTGGTTTGCAGCGACAAAGAAAAGGAGTTCGCATTTGGATATGACGGTTTGTTTACCGGCGCGCATCTGAAGTCCGACTACGACGGCCTGGATTTCCAAACCGTTTCCGGCGACAACGAGTTCCTCCCGGGTGTGACCTTGATCCAGGCGCCAGGACACACACCCGGCCAGATGGCGATGCGAGTGGACCTGCCGGACACCGGCACGATGATCTTCACCTCGGACGCGGTCTACATGGGCGACTCGTACGGTCCGCCCTCGACACCAGCGGCCATTGTGAACGACCTGGGTGCCTGGTACTCCTCGGTCGAGAAGATCCGCGGGATCGCCGAGGAGACCAACGCCACCGTCGTCTTCGGCCATGATGCCGCCCAGCTGCGCGGCATGCGCCTGGCACCCACCGCCCACTACGCCTGAGCCCCAGAGAGTCCCCAGAGAGTAAGGAGAGGCGATGACCGCACCGCTGAGCTACCAGCCTGCCACCCCCGAGAGTGTGTTCACCTACGGTGCGCCGCATCTGAAGTTCGGCAGCGGGGCCGCCGACGAGATCGGCTACGACCTCAGCCTCACCGGGGCCAAACGCGTTCTGGTGGTGACTGACCCAGGGCTGGCCGCGACCGGCACCCCACAACGGGTGGCCGACCAGATGGCCCAGTTCGGCATCGAGGCCCACGTCTTCGACGGCAGCCACGTCGAGCCAACCGACGAGAGCCTGCAGCGAGCCATCGACTACGCCAGATCCAGCGGACCCTGGGACGCGTTTGTCGCAGTTGGCGGCGGATCCAGCATCGACACTGCCAAGGCGATCAACCTGCTGACCACCAACCCCGGCGAGCTGATGGACTACATCAACGTGCCTGTGGGCGGGGGACTGGCACCGGTCAACCCGCTCAAGCCACTTATCGCGGTCCCCACGACGACCGGCACCGGCTCGGAGAGCACCACGATCTGCGTGATGGACGTGCTTGCCCTCAAGGTCAAGACGGGCATCAGCCACGCACGACTGCGCCCGACACTCGCGGTCATCGACCCCGACCTGACTCTCACACAACCGCCCGGCGTCACCGCCGCCTGCGGCATGGACATCCTGTGCCACGCGCTGGAGAGCTACACCGCCCGCAGGTATACGTCATACGAGCACAAGCAGCCAGATCAGCGTGTCCCTTACTGCGGTTCCAATCCGATCGCGGACATGTGGTCGGAGAAGGCACTGAGCCTGCTCGCCGGTTCATTCCGGCTCGCGGTTCGCGACGGCGAGAACAAGGAGGCGCGAGCGGCCATGGCCATGGCCGCCACTTTCGCAGGCATGGGATTCGGCAACGCCGGCGTGCACATCCCTCATGCCAACGCCTACCCGATCGCGGGCCGAGTTAAGGACTTCCACCCCAAGGACTATCCCCAAGACGAGCCGATGGTCCCCCACGGCATGTCCGTCGCCCTCACTGCGCCCGAGGCCTTCCGGTTCACCTTCGACGCCTCTCCACAGCGCCACCTACGCGCCGCTCGCCTACTTGCACCCGGCGCCGACGAACCCAACAACCCCGCCGAACACCTGCCAGCCATCCTGACCACACTGATGCGGGACATCGACATCCCTCCCGGCGTCGGCGCGGTCGGGTACGACGAGAGCGACATCAACGACCTCGTCGACGGCACGATGAAACAACAACGCCTGCTCGCCACCTCACCGAAGACGGTGACCGAAGACGATGTCGCCGGTATCTTCCGGCGTTCGATGAACCTGTGGTGAGGCTCTGATGCCGATCTATGACCTGCGCTGCCCAAATGGCCATGTGGCGGAAGTGATCCAGTCCTTCACCGCGGTGCTGCCGCCGTGCGGCGAGTGTGGCGCCGCGACCTCCAAGTTGCCCTCGCTCTTCGCGATCGGAGGGACCGCACGCATTCCCCCGCCTCCGGAACGAATGCCGCAGACCTGGAAGGGCACGTATGCCGGCAACCGCGAGTACGTCACCCAGTTGCGCCGCACGGCCGAGGCACGCCAATCGCTGGAGGAACGCCATCCTGAGATTGCGGGCGATCGCCGTCCGGTGATGGCGCACGAAGGCGCCTACGAGACCACACCGTTGCGCAAAGGGGACGAAGCCAAGACGCAGCAGGCTGCCCCAGGCCACCATGGCCACCACCATGGTCATGGCCACAGCCACGCGCCTACGCCCACCATCAGCGAGTGAGCCCCCGCCGGGACAACCACCGAGCCGAGGTGAGTGCAGCGCTACGGGCCGCAGGAATCGCCGACGTCGACGACTCGGCGCTGGGTCGCGCGCTGTACTCATCGGACGCCTCCCTGTATCGAGTACTGCCGCAGGCCGTGGTCCGGCCACGCCACGTGGAGGAGATCGAGGCGGTGTTGGACGTTTGCCGGCAACTCGGCCTGCCGCTCACCATGCGGGGGGCCGGCACGTCGATCGCCGGCAACGCCGTGGGTCCGGGGGTCGTTCTCGACACCAGCCGACACCTGACGCGAATTCTGCAGGTGGACCCAGATGCCCTGCTCGCCGTGGTGGAACCAGGCGTGGTGCAGGCCCAGTTGCAGGCTGCCGCACGGCCGCACGGGCTGCGATTTGGTCCCGACCCCAGCACCCACAACCGGTGCACCATCGGCGGAATGGTCGGCAACAACGCCTGTGGCTCGCGGGCACTGGCCTACGGCCGCACCTCCGACAATGTCCTGGGACTCGACGTCCTCACTGCCGCCGGCGCCAGGCTGACACTCGACAACCGCGCCAGGCCAGATCACGTCGCAGATCCCCTGATGGCGTCGTTGCGGGAGCTGGTCGCCAACGACCTCGCCACAATCCGCACCGAGCTAGGCCGTTTCGGCCGGCAGGTGTCGGGCTACTCCCTTGAACATCTGCTGCCCGAGCGAGGCTTCGATGTGGCGCGCGCCCTGGTTGGAAGCGAAGGCACACTCGCCCTAGTGCTCGGTGCCATCGTCCGTCTCGTTCCCGACCCGCCGCTGCGATGCCTTGTCGTCCTGGGGTACCCCACGATGGCCGACGCAGCCGACGCGACGCCCGGACTGCTGGCCTACGGCCCTACCGCTTGCGAAGGGCTCGACTCCCGCATCGTCGAACGGGTCATGCAGTCGTCCTCAGCTCCGGTCCCTGACCTCCCCCGGGGTGGCGGGTGGCTCATCGTCGAGCTCGCCGGTGACAATCACGATGAGCTGGCCCACCGGGCTAACCAAGTCGCCCAGGACGCAGGCGCCGTCGACACCCTCACGGTGACCGACCGTGCTCATGCCGACGCAATCTGGCGCATCCGAGAGGACGGGGCAGGTTTGGCTGCCCGCACCTCGGACGGCAAACCGGCACACGCCGGATGGGAGGACGCAGCCGTCCCGGTCGACCAGCTGGGCTCCTACCTGCGGGGGTTCGAAGACCTCCTGACCGAGCATGGACTGGGTGGTGTCCCCTACGGGCACTTCGGCGACGGCTGCGTCCATGTACGTATCGACTTTCCCTTCGGAGGCACCCGTGTCGAGGGCGGGCTACCGGTCTTCAGGTCCTTCCTGGAAGATGCGGCACGCCTCGTCGCCGCACATGGCGGGTCGATCTCGGGCGAACACGGTGACGGCCGAGCGCGCAGTGAGCTCCTGCCGTTCATGTACTCCCCCCAGACGCTGGCCCTCTTCTCCCAAGTGAAGGCCCTCTTCGACCCTGAGGACCTTCTCAACCCCGGCGTCCTGGTTCGACCATCACCGGTCGATGCGGACGTCCGGGTGGCAGCGGCCATGCCACGCCGCGAAGGGCTAGCGCTGGCGTATCGACACGATGACGGCGACCTGGGCGCCGCAGTGCACAGGTGCACGGGCGTCGGCAAATGCCGCGCCGATCTGAAGGGCACCACTGCAGTGATGTGTCCCTCTTACCTCGCGACCCGAGAGGAGAAGGACTCCACTCGCGGCCGCGCACGAGTACTACAGGAGATGCTCGCGCCCAACAGCCCCGTCCGCGGATGGCGGGCACCGGAGGTGCACGAGGCGCTCGATCTGTGCCTGGCCTGCAAAGGCTGTTCGAGCGACTGCCCTACGGGAGTGGACATGGCCTCCTACAAGGCCGAGGTCCTGCACCAGTCCTACCGAGGCCGCTTACGACCCCGTTCGCACTACACCCTGGGCAGGCTCCCACAGTGGGCCGACCTGGCAGCGCGGGCACCTGGGGCGGCCAACGCTCTGATGTCGTCCAGGCCAGCCAGTCGGGTGGCTCGCTGGGTGGCCGGTGTGGACAACCGTCGCGCCCTGCCGCGCTTCGCCGAACAGACCTTCCAACAGTGGTGGAGCTCCCAACAGCGATCGAGAGTGCCGGAACAACTCCCCTCCTCGGGCGAACGCCTGCGCCCGGTCGTTTTGTGGGTCGACTCGTTCACCGACCACTTCGCCCCGCAGGTGGCCATCGCCGCCGTCAAGGTATTGCAGCACGCCGGCTACCGCGTGGAGGTGCCGCCGGCGGAGGCCTGCTGCGGACTGACCTGGATCACCACCGGACAACTGGACGCAGCGCGGAAGATCCTCAACCGCACCGTCATGATCCTCTCCCGATACGCCGACGCGGGCATTCCGATCGTCGGACTGGAGCCGTCCTGCACGGCGGTCCTGCGCGGTGATGCCCTCGAGCTGCTAGGGACCGAATCAGCAGCCGCGAGAGTCTCGGCGGCAACCCGAACGCTGGCGGAGCTGCTGACCATCACGGCGTCATGGGAGCCGCCCAACCTCCACGGCATCGAAGTCATCGCCCAGCCCCACTGTCATCACCATGCCGTTATGGGCTGGTCCGCGGATGCTTCAGTGCTGCACCGATCCGAAGTGGCGGTCACCCGGCTAGGAGGCTGCTGCGGACTCGCGGGGAACTGGGGAGTGGAACGGGGCCACCACGACGTCTCCGTGGCGATAGCCGAGCAGCAATTCCTGCCCGCCGTACGCGACTCCGACCGCGAAACAGTCGTGCTCGCGGACGGGTTCTCCTGTCGCACCCAGCTCGAACAGCTGGCCGGTCGTCGTGGGACGCACCTCGCCGAGCTCCTGGCCAGCGCCATACCGGACGAGTGAACACGCGGCATCGGCTCGGTCCCAGATCGTCCCCGTGGCTCTTCCTCGTATCGGCGCTCTGGCCGAGTCGAGCAAGACTGCACGAAGCACCTCACCACGGCCAAGCCGACCCGATCACCGTCTTGGTCACCACCCGCACATGGCCCCACCCGATGACCGACTTAGGTAATACACCCAGCAACCACCAAAATGGCACCTGACCTGCACAAACACCAATCAAGAACGCGCTAGCCAGGAAGGTCCCGCTAGCGGCGATGCAGCCATGGCTTACCGCGGGCGTCGACTCGACGCAGGTCAAGTCCTGGCGGGTCACAGCCTTCTGGCGCATCACCGTGTATGCGCGAAGCCCCAGGTCGTCGCCGAGGGCAGGTTTGACGCGCAGCGGCGCAGCTCAGTGGGGGTAGATGCCACCGTCCAGGAGGTAGATCTTGCTGGTGAGATATCCGTTGCTCAGCATGGTGATGGCTAGGTCGGCGATCTCCTCGGTGGTGGCGAAGCGTCCCACGGGCACCCGCCCTGTGTCCTGTTCATCGGCGGGCATCATCTCGGTACCGCCCACCAGCGCAGGAGCGACGGCATTGACCGTCACTCCCGCAGCCGCGTAGGTGGAGGCGAGCCAGTGGACCAAACCGTGCAGGCCCGCCTTGGATGCGGCGTAGTGCGGGCCCACCACCCCACCGGTGAACGCCGCGACAGAGGAGGTGAACAACACCCGTCCGAAGCCCCGCTCAGCCATGCCGGGCACCAAGTGCTGGGCCAGCAGGAACGGAGCGGTCAGGTTCACTGCCAGAGCGCGCTGCCACAACTCAAGATCGACTCCGGCCAAGTCGGTGGGTACCGAGATACCCGCGTTGGGCACCAGTACATCGACGGCGCCCAGTTCTGCGCTGGCGCGGCAGGCGAGGGAAGTGACGGCATCGGGATCGGACAGATCGGCCTGTAATGCAATCGCCCGCACACCCAGCTCGGTGGCATCGCTGACCGCCTGGTTCGCAGCGTCGGCATTGCTGGCGTACCCGACCGCGACGTGACATCCCACTGCTGCGAGTCGGCGCACCATGACCCGGCCGATACCGCCCGAGCCACCGGTGACAAGGGCGATCTTGTCGCGAAGCATCTCTTGGCCCATCGGCCCATTCAATCAACCAAGTGTCCACCGGTGCAGACGGTCCCAGTTGTGAACTCGCCATCGTGCGGTGGGACGTCGAGGTCGTCGTAGCGTTGCCCCTGTGATGGAGCTGTCCAGCGTCGAAGTCGATGGCATCGAGCTGACCTACAGGACCGCAGGAGAGGCTGGCCTGCTTGTAGTGGTGCTGCTGCACGCCCTTGGCCAGGACAGCAGCGACTGGAACGTCGTGGTCGAGGCGCTGGCCCCCGCCCACCGGGTGTACGCGCTGGACTTGCGGGGCCACGGGGGCAGTTCGCAGCCGGGTGCCTATTCTCTGGAGCTGATGCGCTCGGACGTGCTCGGGTTTCTCCACGCTCTCGACCTCGACGGCGCGTGCTTGATCGGGCACTCCGTGGGTGGTGCGGTGGCGTACCTGGTCGCCGCGGCCGAGCCAAGGCGCGTGCGGCGGCTGGTGTTGGAGGAGCCTGCACCGCCGCTGCCCGCGACGCCATCGCGGGATATGCCGCCCCGGCCCGACGGAACCCTTTGCTTCGACTGGCGTGTGGTGGAGGCGATAACCAAGCAACGCAACGTCCCCGACCCCGCGTGGTGGGACGACCTGCGCCACATCACCGCCCGCACGCTGGTGATCGCCGGCGGCCCCGACAGCCACTTCCCGCAAGACCAACTCGAAGGGCTGGCCGATCGGATCCCCGACGCGTCATACCTGACGATCGACGCCGGGTACGACGTGCACACCACTCGCCCGGAAGCCTTCCTTGCCGCGTTGCTCCCATTCCTGCGTCGAAAAGCCATCGTCCACTGCAAACAACTCAGCTGCCAGCGCGGAGGTCGGTCACGTACCGATTCTCTGGTGACTGCCTCCTCACGACCAGCGGGCGCATGGTCTGCCGCGAGACCTAGACGGTCAGAAGGGGAGAGCGCTGACCCGCCAGCGGCTACCAGAGCCGAGCCTGCCAACACTACCCGGCAAAAGCCATTGGATGAGGATGCCCGACACAGTTGGCGGCTGCAGCCACGATCGGCCCATGACAGGGCGCGGTCAGTTCAGCGTCACCCGCCACACCGCCGACGGTCGGTCGGTACCGCGAGGGGACAAAGAGGCCCTTGACATGGACTCCGCTGCCGTGGAGGGCACTGAAAAGGTCCCGGACTCACTCTGAGGCATCAGGTCTGAGCTCGGCGGCCGTCCGGCCTGAACTGCATGTTCGGGAGGATCCCCGGGTGTAATGTTTAAGTTCCTACGTGCCTCAAGACCCTGGTGGCGTCGGCTTCTCCCTGTGCTACTCCCGACACTCGGTGGCCCGTGTCCTACATTCCGGGACCAGCGAATCGAGCCCGCTATGGCTCAGCGACCGACCAGGACGCACGACCTTCCTGCAGAGTCCGATCACCATGTCGTCCTGTTGCCGACTCAGTACGTGCCCCACGTCCCGACCAAGCTCCTTAAGCCGTCAGCTGGCCGTGCGGCGATAGGCCGGCAGGTACGTGCCAGAAAACACGCCATACGCCAGGTAGTGGTCCTTGAGGTGGCCGGTCGTCTTAGTGATGGTGCCGAGGATCTGGACCGTGCGATCCAGCTGGCTCTGGCCGAGGGGCCCCGTGGCGTGGTCTGTGACCTGTCGGCGGTATTCGAGGGTGCCGGACCTGCGGCGGTTGATGGTGCCGGACCTGTCGCGGTTGAGGTGCTCGCGTCGGCAGGGCGCCATGTTCGTGACTGGCCCGGGATCCCGGTGGCGGTGGCCTGCCCGGACCCGCGGGTTCGCGAGGCGCTGCACGCTCATCCCCTGGGTGGGCACCTGATCGCGACCGCGTCGTTGTTCTCCGCGGTATCGGCGGTGCTAGCGACCCCGACCCTGGCCGTTGAGTGGCTACGCCTGGCCCCGCACCCGACGGCGCCTCGCGCCGCACGGAACTTCGTCACGCGCACCCTGCTGGACTGGGGTTTGGGCCGGGCCATCTCCTCCGCAACCTTGGTGGTCAGCGAGCTCGTGATCAGCTCGTCAGTGCATGCCGGCACCGACATTGACCTGTCTGTCGTCTGGGACCGTGGAGCCCTGCGTTTGACCGTTCGAGACCACGGTCCCGCCCTGCCGAATCAGAGCTGCTCAGTCCTTGACCTGCACGGGCGAGGGCTCACCGTCGTCGCCGGCCTCTCACGTGCGTTCGGGGCTCTGCCCACCGCCGATGGCGGCAAGGTCGTCTGGGCCGTGCTCGACGCTCCCCGTTTACGCCCATCAACCACGCGAATCCGGTCGGGGCGCGCCAACGCAACCCAGGGGTCGCCCGTATTCACCGACGGCCCTGGCCTGTCGGAGCTGCTATTTGGCGCGGGGTCCAGTTGGCAACCAACCTGAGCCCTCGGCCGCTCAACACAAGGTGGAGACCACGCGTGAGCCCGGCGAATGGCCTGGCTGACAGCCACGCAAGTGACGCTTTCACCCAAGATCTCAGGCCCTGAGACGGCATTTTCCGCACTGGAGTGCGGCTCCCGAAGATCTACCGCCAGTGGCCGGCGCACGACCTTCTTGATGAGGGCGGCGATTTCGTGCTCGTGCTGCCGAGGGTCCGAGGCGTGCGCGGTCACGGCGGGCTCATCAACGAGGAAGGACCGCAACGAAGTCGCGCGATGACGGCTGGAGGTAGCGGTAGGGGTTGGGGTGCTCGTCCTTGGTGAGCATCTGTGGCACCGCTACGCCGTTGCTCGGGTGGGTGTAGGTGATGAAGTTGGTCCATGACTGGTTGATGTCCAGCTCCATGGCACGCACCGCTCCCGCGTCATGCACGATGTTGGCCAAGGTTTGCACCGACATCGACGCGCCAACCACGAACACCAGCGAGCCGTCCTTGCGGATCCCCACGGCTGAGCGCCACACGTAGGTGGCGTTGCCGACGGTCGCCCCCCACGTTGATGTAGTCGTGCTGTTCACGTCGGGAGTGATCGCGCCGTGGTCAACCAGCAAGCCGAGGTTCTGGCGAACGGCGGCCACGTCTGGGCCAGGGTTGGCTCCGTTCCACCTGACCACATCGACGTGGCCATCTTTGTACAACACCATTGACGCTGCGCCGTTGCGCAGCGGCACCGCAGTCTGGCCGTTCTGCCAGTAGCCGCCGTTGGCATCGTTCATGGTGAATCCCGAGTTGAACGTGGCAAGGAGGCTGTTCCGCTGCGAATCCGGTACTTGCGAGGGCTGGGGCCAGCCAGAACCGCCGGGCACTCGGAAGCCGGGATGCAGGGCCATCTTGACCAGCTTCTGGTTGAGCCAGGCCACCCCGACCAGATAGCTGGTGTGCTGCGCGTCCGGACGCAGGAACGCGGCCCGGATCGCCGGTTGGTCATGGACGTTGACCAGTGACTGCCAGGAACCCTCGCCTGGCAGAGGTGGTTGGGCTTGAGACGGGATCGTCGCGGGAGGTGCCAGGAAACTCGCTGGTCTGGTGAGCCGCCTCGATACCGGCCGGTTCGCGGCGATGCGTGGGATGCCGCCAGCCAGGCTGCCGCCAACCTTTGGTGGGTTCATCTTGTACTGAGCCTGCTCCAGACCGCTGACCGCCCAACCCAGCCCGTTGGACCGGGCCCACTCAGCCAGCCGCGCAGACGTACTGTCGGTGCCCGGAGCCGTCAGGGCACCACCGATCGACCAGGCGAGCCACAGCAGCACGACCACCATGAACACACCTACCCGGCGCACCCAGGTACGACGTCGATTTGGCCGAGATACTTTGTGCGGGGGAGGTCGGCGATGCCTCTGCGGGTCTTCGGTTAGCAGGTCGCTTCTTGCAGTCAACTAGAGGTTCCTCCTCGAGGTCGGAGATGCCCTTGGGCATCGGAGTGCTTGTGCTATCGCGCGGGTTACGGGACGACGACTTTGCGGACAACGCGGATGATGCAAACACCGTGCTCGAGCCTCTGGCCTCTCGCACAACTTGCGGCCCGGGCAGTCGCAGCCGCCACCGGGGCTTTGGCCCTCAACGCCCTGGGCGTCGTTGCCGCCGCCGATGATGCAACCGTGCCGTACACGGCGGCTCCTGCTAGGAGACCCAAGGCAGCGCCGCTGATGACAGTCGTGCGCGGTCGGATATGGCTCAAGGTGCGTGCTCCTGACTACGTAGGGAGGGCTCCCAGAGATGGGTTCCCACGTAATCCTCACCGCCCGCGCCTTATGGGCACCTCGCGAGAACCCTAAATCAAGGTCAAGGCGGTCCCACTTCACGGCTGGCGAGGGTGTTGTACGGTCACGGCATGGGTGATCGCAGTCAGAGCATCACCATCGGCAGCACTATGGAAAGTGATTGGCCGCAGATCCGGGGACTGCGCATCGAGAACGCGACCGACAACCCCATCTCATATGGAGCAACACTCCACACCACTCGGCGAATGAACGTGGACGCCTGGCGCCTGCGAGGGCGACGCGGTGAGGGACCCGACACCGCATCTCTCGCGGCAATCGACACGAAGACAGGTCGATGGGTTGGAATGATGAGTGGGCAGTTGGGCGATGAGGACGGTCCGCAGGCAGTCCTCACCGGTGTCTACGTCTCATCGGACTATCGCGGACGGCAGTGTGGTATCGCTGATGCTTTGCTCGATGAGGTCGAGGATTGGGCATGTCGCACTTCTGATCGTCTTCGCTTATTCGTGTATGAGAACAGTCCACGGGCAATTGGTTTCTACCGCCGCCGAGACTTTCGGGAGACAGGACGTCGACGGGCAATCGCGTTGGATCCGGGCGGACACACTCTTGAGATGGTCAAAACCTTGCGCGCCCCAAACCAATAGTCCCCGGCTATCCGCCGGACGCTGGGTGATCGATACCTTTGGCCGCCCACAAGGCGAAGGCGAGCTCAATCGGTCGTCGACCGGCCGGATCGCCGCCTGTATCGGCGCGGCCGAACACCGCCAGACTCCGTCAGGCACCGCCGCCCCTTCTGCCGATACGATGATAACGGTGGCGATTTCCGTGCTCATGCCGACGCTGAGCACACTCGGAGGCGGCGCCGGCGTCTGGCCCATTTGGATCGGGTTCGTCTGCTCTCTGGCGCTGTCGTTCGTGCTGCTCGCGTCGGTGTCGCGCATCGGCTGCGCTGCCCAACAGCGACGGTTCCTGTCAGATGTCTCAACGAAAGGATGTGCGCGATGAATACGAACTTGTCGGCGATCCCGGTCTGGGTCGTGGTCGTTCTGGTCGTGCTGTCCCTCGCTCAGATCACGCTCGACGTGGTCGCGTTCCTCGATCTGTACCGGCGACCCAGTGAGCAAGTGGTTTTCGGGAACAAGTGGATCTGGGTAGCGATCGTCCTGCTGGTGAACACCGTTGGCGCGATCCTCTACCTGGTGGTGGGCCGCAAGCCGGCGCCCATCGCCGAGAACGCGGCGCCGTCCGCATCGCCGTCGGTTAGTACCGAGACCATCGCCGATACTCTGTACGGGCCGCTCGACGACACCGACCACTGATGAAAGCAGCGATCCAGACCGCAGGGCTGACGAAGTCCTACGGCGAGAAACGTGCACTCGATACTGTCAACCTGGTCGTGCCGGAAGGCTCGATATTCGGGTTTCTCGGCCCCAACGGAGCAGGCAAGACGACCACGCTCCGCATCCTGACTGGTCTGGCACGTCCCACTAGCGGTTCCGTGCAGATACTCGGCGAAGACGTCGCGTCGGCCGGCAACGCCGTCCGCTCCGATATCGGTTTCCTGCCCGATGTCCCCGGCTTCTACGAATGGATGACGGCCGACGAGCTCCTGCGCTTCGCCGGAGGGCTCTTCGGGATCGGCGGGTCAGTTCTTGACGAGCGCGTCACAATGCTGCTCGACCTGGCCGGGATCGTCGATGTGAAGACAAAGGTCGGCGAATACTCCCGCGGTATGAAGCAGCGTCTTGGCGTCGCCCAAGCCCTCGTCAACGCACCGAAGCTGCTGCTTCTCGACGAGCCCACGAGCGCGCTCGACCCGATGGGCCGCAAGGACGTCCTCGACATGCTCACCTCACTGCGTGGGCGCACCACCGTGTTCTTCTCCACGCACATCCTGGCCGACGTCGAGCGTGTGTGCGACACCGTGGCGATCCTCGACCGCGGTCGCGTGGTCGCCCAGGCACCCATCGACGAGCTCAAGGCACGCTACGGAGTGCAGAAGGTGGTGGTCGAGGTCACCGACGGCGCTGACGAGCTTGCGCAGGAGATCGGACGTCAGAGGTGGGCGACCACGGTCGCGCGAGGGTCGGACGGTGCCATCGAGATCACGGTAAGCGACGTGAGCGCAGCGCAACACGAGATTCCGGCCATGGTCGCCGCTCGGCAGCTTGGATTGTCCCGCCTGGAGGCTGGCGAGATGGGTCTCGAAGAGGTCTTCGTCGAACTCGTTGGAGGTGAACGGCGATGAACGGCTTCACAGTGTTCGTGGGCAAGGAAGCCCGGGAGATTCTGCGGACGTGGCGCATCTGGGTGTTGCCAGGCATCCTGCTGTTCTTCGCACTGACCGGACCGGTCCTGGCCCGGTTCACCCCGGAGATCGTGGGCGCGGTGGCCGGCGACCAGCTCGGCAAGTTCCAGATACCGACACCGACCTATCTCGATGCCTACACCCAGTGGATCAAGAACCTGTCGCAGATCGCCCTGTTCGCCCTGATCATCATCTACGGAGGCATCATCTCGACGGAGACCAAGAGCGGAACGGCTGTTCTTGTGCTCACCAAGCCCGTGTCACGCACCGCATTCATCGTCGCCAAGGCCACGGTCCACTCGGTGTTCCTCGCCATCCTGGTCATCGTGGGAACTCTCCTGACTTGGGGTATCACCGCGGTCGTCTTCGGGAAGGCACCGGCATCGGCGCTGTGGTCCTCAGCCTTGGTGTGGCTGGTGCTCGGCGTCCTCTTCATCGCCCTGATGACGCTGCTCTCCGTTCTCATCGGCACTGCGGCAGGAGCTGCCGGCGCAGGACTGGGTGCCTACGCATTGGTTTCGATTGCGGCGATCTGGAAACCCCTCGGCAGGTACTCACCTGCAGGCCTGGCCACGCAGCCCGCCTCGCTCGCGGCGGGCAAGGACGCCGCCGTGCTGTGGCCGGTGTTGACGGCTCTCCTTCTTGCTGTCGCGCTCGTCGTACTTGCCGCACAGACCTTCCGACGCAAGGATCTGTGACGAGTCAAAGCCGCTGCGAGTGAGCAATGGCTGGATCTACGGTTTGGACATCCTGGGATCGTCGTGCCGCGGCATCGATGTCGCTGGCGCTTCCCCGGCTATGAGGACGGCGCGCTGAGTAGCGCCGCCAGCGCGGCGTTGATGACGACAGCGCGGTCCTCGTCGTCGAACCCGGGCCAGGACCCGCGTGGTCCGGGATGGCTGTGAGAGGTCGCGAACACCGCACCCTGAATGGCCCCGACCGCGCACGTCGCCCGTAGCAGAGCCACCCGGTCGTCGGACCGGGCGAGCCCGCGCACGATGCCCGCGAACATCCGTTCCGGCTCCAAACGGGCCTTGAGGCGCAGCGTGGCGGACGGGTCGCCGTGCAGGACCCCCATGACCTTGGCACCCTCGCCGGACAATACTGTCAGGAGCTCCCTGAGCACGTCGATCTCGGCGAGCTCGCCCGAATCCGCCTTGGCTGACAGTTCGATGAGCCCGTCGATCAGCGGCTCTACGAGGACGTCGAGCAGGGCGTCCTTGGACGCGAAGTGGTAGTAGATCGCAGCTGCGGTCAGGTCGAGGCGCTCGGCTATGTCGCGGATCGAGGTCCCGGCGAACCCACGTTCGCTGACCAGCTCCAGGGCTACTGCAAGGATTCGGGCACGCGTGTCCACCGCCGTCGACCTGGCCGGGCGTGGCATTCGTCCTCCTGATCGGGCTGAGCATCGTGTACGTTACTTATCGAGCGTTTATTAAGTACACTCACTGAACGTTCATCAAGTGCAACCCAAGGAGTCTATCTTGGCCAGTCTGGCACGGTGGTGCTTCCGGCATCGTCGCATCGTCGTGGTCAGTTGGCTGGCAGCCATCGCAGCGCTCGTAGGGCTCACCTCAGGCATCGGCACCGCATACTCCGATAGCTTCTCGTTGCCGGGCACCGAGTCGAGCAAGGCACTGACTCTGCTGAGCTCGAGCTTCCCCGCCCAAGCTGGCGACTCCGACACGATCGTCATCCACGTCAGGAGCGGGAGCGTCCACGACCCGGCCGTCCAGTCCAAGGTTGCCTCGATGCTCGACCGGGTGGCCAAGTCGCCGTCGGTGGCCTCGGTCGCCAGCCCGTACGCCGCGGCTGGCGCTGCCCAGCTGAGTAAGGACGGACGCACGGCATTCGCGAACATAACCTTCTCCAAGATGGCACAGGCACTGCCCAAGGCCGACGTACAGGCTGTCATCGACCTGGCGAAGTCGGCTCGCTCGTCCGGCCTCGACGTCGAGCTGGGCGGCAACGCGATCAAGCAGATCCAGCAGACCCCACCCTCCAACAGCACGCTGATCGGCATGGTCGCCGCCGCTGTCATCTTGTTCATCGCGTTCGGGTCGCTGTTCGCGATGGCCCTTCCACTGCTCACCGCCGTGGTGGCCCTGGGCAGCGGACTGCTGGCCGTGGGACTGCTCTCCCACGTGGTGAGCATCGGAACGGTCGGGCCGACGCTCGCCGCCCTGATCGGCCTTGGCGTCGGTATCGACTACGCATTGTTCATCGTCACCAGGCATCGCGCGGGTATCCTGGGCGGTCTCACACCAGAGGAAGCCGCCGTCCGAGCCCTGGACACATCCGGCCGTGCGGTCCTGTTCGCCGGCGGGACCGTCTGCGTCGCGCTGCTGGGACTGCTCGTGCTTCGTCTCAGCTTCCTCAATGGGCTGGCGCTTCCCGCTGCGCTGATCGTCGTCTTCACCGTCGCCGCCGCCACGACGTTTCTGCCCGCGCTGCTGGGCTTCCTCGGCCCGCGGGTGCTCGGACGCAAAGAGCGCCGCCGGCTCGCGGTGGAAGGACCGCACGAGCCACATGCCAAGGGGTTCTGGGCGCGTTGGTCCACACTGGTCGCGAGGCGGCCCAGAGTGTTGGCCGTCGGTGCGATCGTGGTCATGCTCGTGTTGATGCTGCCGGTCCTCTCGCTGCGGCTCGGGTCCTCCGACTCTGGCAACGATCCTTCCGGGAGTTCCACCCGTAAGGCATACGACTTGATGGCAAAGGGCTTCGGTCCCGGCTTCAACGGGCCGTTGCAGCTAGTGGCCGAGGTGAAGTCTCCCGCCGACACCGCCGCGCTCGCCGCGTTGACCGGCAAGCTGCGTAGTGAGCCTGGGGTCGCGTCGGTCACACCCTTCCCGACAGCTCCCGGAGCTAAGGTGGACATCGTCCAGGTGGTCCCGACGACCTCGCCCCAGGACGCGGCAACTAGCGAACTCATCCAGCACCTGCGGAACTCGGTGATCCCAGCGGCTGAACAGGGGACGTCGTTGCAGGTCTACGTTGGTGGGACGACGGCGATCTTCGACGACTTTGCGAATGTCCTCACCTCCAAGCTTCCGCTGTTCATCGGCGTTATCGTCCTGCTCGGGTTCCTACTGCTGATGCTGGCTTTCCGCAGCCTGCTGGTGCCGGCGACCGCGGCCGTGATGAACCTGCTGGCTGCCGGCGCGTCCTTCGGTGTCGTCACGGCGGTATTCCAGTTGGGTTGGGGCACTGACCTGCTCGGGCTCGGCAAAGCAGGTCCAATCGAGGCGTTCCTACCCGTGATCATGCTGGCGATCCTTTTCGGCCTCTCCATGGACTACCAGGTCTTCCTGGTTAGCAGGATGCACGAGGAGTGGGTGCACACCGGGGACAACCGCCTCTCGGTCAGCCAGGGCCAGGCGACAACAGGCAAGGTCATCACGGCGGCCGCCGCGATCATGATCTGCGTCTTCGTGGCCTTCGCCTTCGGTGCCCAGCGGGTCATCGCGGAGTTCGGCATTGGGCTCGCGTCGGCTGTGTTGCTCGACGCGTTCGTCCTGCGTACGGTGCTCGTCCCGGCCATGATGCATATCCTCGGAGTGGCCAACTGGTGGCTGCCCAAGTGGCTCGACCGACGACTCCCTCACCTCTCTGTCGACCCGGTGGACGAGGCACAGACTCACTCCGTTGACTCGCCCTAAGCCTCGCACTGAAGGGCTTGGCGGTTGTGGCGCGCGTCGCTTGACCCGTCCAGTCGGTGACCTCGCGCAACTGACGAACCGAGCGGCACCCGGCCGCTGGCGGCTCGCTGTTCGCGGCAGCGGGGCCACCGTTCCCGCAGCGACACCGTCAGACAGGGGGCCGGTGGTGGTTCGCGCTGGATGGCCTGGTGAGAGGCGCCTGTGGGGCAGACCGTGTGCGGTCGGCAGGTCGCGGAGCTCGCAGGCTCCGGGACACGGCCGGACATACGACTTGTTCGTCGATGACCCGCCCGAATTCTCCACGTGGTCACCGGCGTGGACGTCATGGCCCAGCGCTAGGCTGCATCCGCGCGGTCAATGGCCTCAGAGATTCATCGCATCACGCCGATCGGGTGCCCGGTGCATCGTTACCTGCCGGAAGGAACGTCCGTGGCGAACTGGCGCGCCGAGGCATAGCGTCGATAACACATGCCGAAGAAAGGTTGACTTAGATGAGTTTCGAAATCACCGGTGTCGCAGCCCTGGAGATCCTGGACTCCCGGGGACGCCCGACCCTGCAGACGACGGTCACCCTCTCGGACGGGACCACCGCTACCGCCGGGGTCCCGTCCGGGGCCTCCACCGGCACCCGCGAGGCGGTCGAGCTGCGCGACGGCGACCCCACCCGCTTCGGTGGGTCTGGGGTACTCACTGCGGTCGGCAACGTCAACGGCGAGATCACCGACCTACTCAAAGGCCGGTCGTGGGAGTCCCTAGCCGCAGTCGATGAAGCCATGGTCGCCGCCGACGGCACGCCCACCAAGGCACGTCTTGGGGCCAACGCAACTGTCGGGGTCTCGATGGCCCTGGCCCGGGCGTTGGCAACCTCCAACGGTCAGTCCCTGCACGAATGGCTTCCTAGTTTCGGGCAGCCGCCGCGCATGCCGGTGCCGTGCTTCAACGTCCTCAACGGCGGCGCGCACGCCCCCAACGCCCTGGACTTCCAGGAGTTCATGATCTCCCCGCTAGGTGCGCCGAGCGTCACTGAGGCCGTGCGTGCCGGAGCCGAGGTGTATGCGGCACTGCGCAAGCGCCTCGCGGCCGCCGGGCACGCAACCGGGCTCGGCGACGAGGGTGGCTTCGCCCCCGAACTCGCCGAACCAGAGGAGGTGCTCGAGGTGATCGTCGCCGCAATCACCGACGCCGGATACACCGCATCACGATCCGGTATCGCGATTGCACTGGACCCCGCCGCCTCTGAGTTCGGTAGTCAGGACGGCGGCTACCGCGTGAACGGTCAGCAGCTGTCCAGTCACGACATGGTCGAACGCTACGCATCCATGGTCGATCGCTACCCGATCTGGAGCATCGAGGACGGCCTAGGCGAATCAGACCGGATCGGCTGGAAGGAGCTGACCGCCCGGCTCGGCGGACACGTGCAGCTCGTCGGCGACGACAACTTCTGCACCAACCCCGCCATCATTACCACGGCCATCGCCGACGGCATCGGCAACGCTGCCCTGATCAAGCTGAACCAGATAGGCACCGTCAGCGAGACCCTCGAGGCCATGGCCATCTGTCACCGGGCCGGGTACACCCAGATGGTCTCCCACCGCTCGGGCGAGACCCCCGACCCCTTCATTGCCGACCTCGCGGTGGGTACCGGGTGCGGCCAGATTAAGACCGGGGCACCTGCCCGGGGTGAACGAGTCGCCAAGTACAACCGGCTCATCGAGATCAGCGCCCACCACCGAGACCTCCCCTACGGTCTGGGCTGACGCGGTCCGGCGCGCCTCGGAGGCAGAGATCTGGGTCAGCTGGCAGTCGCGGGTCGTTGAACTGAGCAGAAGGCACGAGGGAGGAAGGGCCTGAAGGAACGGGTCAGGATGCCGGCCCGAGAGCGCGTCCGCCGTAGGAGCGGACCAGATTGTGTATGACGGCGCGGGCGTTCGCGTCACGGACCTCGCCCGGTACGCGCGGCAGGTAGTCGTCCCAGACGGCCATCACGGTGCCACGCAGCTGCGGCATCCGGGTGGGTCGGGCGTAGAAGAAGATGTGGGCGTGTGCCCCACCGTCACCCCACTTGCTGACGTGGACGCGGGCGACGCTCGGCAGGGCTTCGATAGCCGCGCCGAGAGCGACCATGATCTGCCCCATCTCGGCGGCGCGGTCCATCGGTAGCGTGGTGAAGTCGTGGTGGGCCTGCGGCGAGAGCATGAGAATCAACGGCGCGCCGCTGGGCTCGGTGACCGTGATGCGCCAGTGATCGTCGCGCCAGACCTCGGCGTCGACCGAGGTGGGTTCGTCGGCATAGTCGCAGGCGCCACAGGGTTTCCCGCCCTCGCCATGACGGAGCGCCTCTGCCTGGGCGAGAGGCTCAAGGGGTTTGAGCCGCAAGCCTTCTGACTCAAAGGGAAAGACCTCCCAGGCCTGGATCTCGGCGTTGGTCGCCAGGCGGCCCTCGTCGTCGGCAGCGGCCTCGACTCGCTCGTAGTAGTCCTCGATCGTCTCCGGCATACGGTCAACCTATCGGCAATCCGCTTGTTGCCCGGCCCACGCCGACCCCTACCCGCGGCACTGATCTGGATGGCACCCGTGCTGGTATTTCGACCCGGGACGGGTCGTCCTCGCCCACGACGTATCGGTATGGAAAGCGACGTAGGAGCGAGTCCCTCCACCATCGCCCAGCAGCGGCAGAGGGCTTGACCCTGTAGGCCCTTGATCTCCTTGGCGCAACTGCTCTACTGCCCTTCATGCATGTCGTCACTACCGGGGCAATGGTTGAGAGCGGCAACGGTCAACTCGTACACCGAGCCGGCCGCTCGCGCGTACCCAGATCTATGGGACGTTCCCGGTGGACATCTGGAGCTTGATGAGTCGGAACTTCAGGCGCTCACGCGAGAGATGCACGAGGAACTCGGCGTTCGCATCGCGGCAGAGTCCGCAGTTCGTTCGGTGTAGGCGATGGTCGACGCAGTCAGCAGCGCCGAGACCCCCACCGCCGCTGCCGCACCCCACGCCAGTGCCCCAGTATTGATCCCGAGAGCAGTAGCAAACGCCTGCCTTCGCCCCTGGGTGATCGCCGCACGCAGCACCAGCGCCGTATCAAGGCCAGGAACCACCGTCAATAGCCCGGCCAGCACGGCAAACGAGAGCACCGCGGCGGGCAACGTCACGGCATGCTCCGCAACCTGGCAGACCCAAACCGCATGATTCCCGCCCCACGCATGCGCCACATCATCGCATCCGCGCGAATGTGTCGTCTCAACAGGGAACGGGCGTTCGTCGGGTCCTTCACCGACCAGCACGGTTTCCTGCTGGTGGTCCAGTCCGCGCGCGCGATGAGGCCAAGGCCATCGCCGTACACGAGATCCTGCTCTCCGCCTACTGCGTCCTGGCCACGGCACGGCCCTACACCGTCACCGGCCCGACCACCTTGAGGACGAAACAACCGATCGGATCCTGCTCGACCCAAGCGGAGCCCTCATCGTCCAGTCACACACGCCGTAGTCGGCATGGCAACGCATCCTGATCGGTCATGGATGGCCTTCCGCGGTGACCGCCAAGGGCGCGGCAAGGGTCACGACTGTGCCGCTGGCCGTTCGATGCTGTCGGGACGTCGTGCGCCAAACCCCTGGGGCCAGGCACTGGGCGTCAGGCGTCGCGGAAGCTCTCCAGGAAGGAGGCGATGCGGCCGATGGCATCCTCGAGGTCCTGGATGCTGGGGAGCGTGACGAGACGGAAATGGTCTGGATCCGGCCAGTTGAAGCCCGTTCCGTGGGTGACCAGGATCTTCTTGGCCCGCAGCAGGTCGATGACGAACTGCTCGTCGTCTTTGATTGGGTAGACATCCGGATCCAGCCGCGGGAAGCAGTAGAAGGCACCCTGCGGCTTTACGCAGCTGACCCCCGGGATGGCGTTCAACAGTTCGTATGCCGTGTCGCGTTGCTCACTTAGGCGGCCGCCGGGAAGGATCAAATCGTTGATCGACTGGTGACCGCCCAACGCGCTCTGGATCGCATGCTGCGCAGGCACGTTCGCACACATTCGCATGTTCGACAGCAGGGTCAGCCCCTCGAGGAAGTCCTCTGCGCGATCGCGCGGGCCACTGACCATCACCCAGCCACTGCGGAAGCCGGCGATGCGGTAGGCCTTGGACAACCCACTGAAGGTTAGGCAGAAGACGTCGTCGGCGGCATACGTTGCCGTGTGGTGGTGGACCGCGTCGTCGAACAGGATCTTCTCGTAGATCTCGTCGGACATCAGGACCAGGTTGTGCCGGCGCGCGATGTCGACCAAGCCCTTCACCGTCTCCTCGGAGTAGACGGCGCCGGTCGGGTTGTTGGGGTTGATGACCACCAAGGCGTGAGTGTTCTCGGTGATCCTGGCCTCGATGTCATCGAGGTCCGGGTTCCACTCGTTGTCCTCATCGCAGCGGTAGTGCACGGGAGTACCGCCCGCCAGCGCGACCGCGCCCGTCCACAGCGGGTAGTCGGGTGCCGGCACGAGGATCTCGTTGCCGTCGTCCACGAACGCCTGCAGAACCATCGTGATCATCTCGGAGACGCCGTTGCCGATGTAAACGTCTTCGACCGTCACGTCCAGGTCGTGGCTCTGGTAGTACTGCGCGACGGCAGTGCGGGCGGAGTAGATTCCCTTGGAGTCGCTGTATCCCTGCGCCGTGGGCAGGTTGTGGATCATGTCCCGGAGAATCGCTTCCGGCGCCTCGAAACCGAACGGCGCGGGGTTGCCGATGTTGAGCCTTACGATGTGGTGACCCTCGGCCTCAAGGCGTTCTGCCTCGACGAGAATCGGGCCGCGCACGTCGTAGCGTACATGCTTGAGCTTCGAGGACTGGATGATAGGGCGCACTGGGTAAGTCTCTCATCATGGACATGTCCGACGCTCTTGGTGCCTGCGAAGTGGAGTGCTGGGATGTCTGTCAGGCTTTGTGTGAGCACCGCGCCGACGCTGACCCAGAAGTTGGGGCTCTGAGTGAGTCGCCGGTTGTTGACTACGACACTGGCACTGCCGGTGCCTGCTCAGGCTCGGCGTACGAGGCGTCCGGGCCGCGCCCCGCCCGTTTGGGCAGAGTGAATACGAGTAGGAAGGAGATCACGGCGAACGTCGCACTCACGGCGAGGGCACAGGTGGCGCTGTGGGTGAAGGCGGCGGCGAGATCGGCCGGGGTCGGGCGTCCCCTCGTCGGGATCGAAAGAGTGCCGAAGAACACGCTGCCGATGATGGCGATACCGATCGCAGCGCCGAGGCGCTGCATGGTGGCAATGACACCACTGGCCGCACCAGCCTCCTGATGATCGACGGTGGCGATGATGAACTGTGCGTTGGGGGCGATAAAGAGCCCGCTGCCGATGCCGGCGACGAGCAGGGGCACCAGCAGGTCCCAGCTCGTCAGGTCGCCCGGCGTCGTGAGCATGAGGACGAGCCAGAGCGCGCTGAGGCCGACAGCCACCATCCCTGCCCCGATGACGAGCACCGTGCGGCCGATCTTGGCGGCAAGCATGCCGCTCTGTGACGCGCCCACGATGCTGCCGAGCGCGAACGGGATGGAGACGACTCCGGCTTGAAGAGCAGTGTGGCCTAGGCCGGCCTGCCACAGGATCGAGAGGGTGAAGAAGATGCTCACGAACGCGGCGAAGTAGACGAGAGCCAGGATCACGCCGCCAGTGAAGGCTGGGTGCGAGAACAGGTGGGGAGGCACCAGGGGGCTCTTGCCCCGCTTGGCCAGGACGACCTCCCAGGCGAAGAAAAGCGCGATGAGAGCCACCCCACCGACCAGCGACAGATATGTCCACATCGGCCAGCCCTGGTCCTGCCCCTCGATGAGTGGAACGAGGATCGCGACGAGGCCGCCCGAAAGGAGCAGGAGACCGAGGAAGTCGACACCGCTTGACCTGCCGCGGCTCTCGGAACCGGCTGGAAGCAGGAAGAGTGCTGCGATCAAGGCGGCGATGCCGAAGGGCAGGTTGACGACGAACACGAGGCGCCAGCCGTTGGTGTTGCCGAACGCCTGGATGAGCAGCCCGCCGATGAGCGGGCCCAGGGCCGAGGAGACGCCGATGACGGCGCCCATGATGGCGAAGGCCTTCCCGCGAGTGCGGCCTGCGAACAGCAGCTGGATGTAGGCGGTCACCGCTGGAAGGTAGATGCCTCCGGCGAGTCCCTGGACGACCCTCGCGACGATGAGCTGTGTGCCGTCCTGAGCGAGCCCACACGCAAGACTGGCAGCAGTGAAGAGAGTGAGCCCGGTGATGAACACCCACTTGTGCCCGTAGCGGTCACCGAGCCGGCCCGCCGGGATCAGGGCGAGACCGAAGGCCAGGGCGTAACCCGAGATGATCCATGACAGGGTCGCCTCTGAGGCGTTGAGACTGGTGCGGATCGTCGGCAGGGCAACGTTGACGATCGTCGCGTCCAGCAGTGACATGAACATGCCGATGAGCAGTACGCCGAGTGCTCGCCAGGCGTGACCGGGGGTGACCCCAGTACTGGTCGATGAGCTGACGGTCTGAGACAAGATCAAGAGTCCTTTCGCGACGGGAATTCCGCTTCGGGGGCGCCGACGTGGACCGTGAGCCACTGGACCAAGGGTATCGAGGCGCGCAGTACCTCGACGATCTTGTCCTTGGCTGTGGCTGTGGCCAGCCACGGTTCGACCGGCCACTGCCTCCAGGTGACCAGGCCCTTCATCCGCAGCAGCTCGATCCGGGGGTGATCCTTCGGGTGGCCTCGCGGCGCCGTTGTGAGCGTGCTCGCTGCGGTGATGGTCAGCCCGACCGTGCGGGCGTCGTCGACGACCTTCGCCAAGGCTTCCCCTGGCAGGTCCAGGGCCACTGCGCGGCGGTAGCGGACCAGCTGGTCTGGCGCGAAGGCGTATGTGCCGCTGGCCACGGCGAGCCCCTCCGCCGAGAGCTGCACGTACCCATGGCCGGCAAGAGTGGCACCGATCTGCGTCTTGTAAGGGGTCTTGTCGGCGCTGAACCGGATGTCACGGTTGGGTCGGAAGATCTTCGGTTCGCCGAACTCATCGGTGAGCTCGGATAGCAGTTCCTGCATCGGCCCGCGTACCTCTTCGTCGTAGACCTTCTTGTGTGTTTGCCAGTAGCTCTTGGAGTTGTCGACCTCCAGGCCGTCGAAGAAGTCGAGGATCGCGTCAGTCCAGCCGTGGAACGTCATGGTGGTCCTTCCAACCGGGAACGATCACGGAAGCCGCGGGTCATATTGCAGCGGCGGGGTCGGGCTCAAGTTCTTCCCCAGCCGTTTCGGGGGGTTTGTCGTTGCGGGACGAGTGGGCCTTCAGCGTGCTCCAGACCGTCCAGGTCACCGCCACCAGTGGCACCGCCACGACAGCACCGATGACGCCAGCGACGACGGTTCCGGAGGCGACTGTGAGGGCGACGGCGAGGGGATGCAGGTTGACCGCGCGGCTCATGACCATCGGGTGGAGCAGGTGACCTTCGATCTGGCCGATGACCACGATGAGAGCCAGGACCAGCAGGGCGATGAGGGGGCCGCGCGCGGCCAGTGCCACCAGGGTGGCCACGAACAGGGCAATGGGAGAGCCGATCAAGGGGATGAACGCGGCGAAGAAGGTCAGCACTGCCAGGGGGAACGCCAACGGCACCCGCAGAAGCAGCAATGCAATGCAGACGAGTGTGGCGTTGGTGGCGGCAATGATGACGATGCCCCGCGTGTAGCCGGCGAAGGTAGCCCATCCAGCGCGCGCTGCGCCGTCCAGTCGACGGCTGTTACCGCCTGCCTGGGTGAGCAGCCAGGTCCAGATCCGGTTCCCGGAGCTGAGGAAGAAGACCGAGCAGAAGACGGCCAGGGCGAGCCCGGTGAGGACCTCGACCGCGACCCCTGCTCCGCCGAGTGCCCGCCCTGCCAATGATCCGCCGTTCTGGGTCACCCAGACGCGGACCTGATGACCCAGCTGGGTCAGGTCGACGGCGCGGATGTGGAAGGGCGCTCCAGATAGGGACCGTTCGATTTCGGTCAAGCCGCTGATGAACTGTGTCGTCAGCCTCGCCGACTGCCCGGCGACCGAGTCGGCCACGAAAGTGAAGATGCCGCCCAACGCCAGGATCGTCAGCAGCAGAGCCGCCGCGACGGCCAGACTGCGGGGGATCGTGCGTGAGAGAAGGTCGACGAGCGGGCGCAGGAGGGCAGAGATGACCAGGCCGACGAATACCGCGACCGCCACCAAGGTCAGTTTTGAGAGCACGGCGAAGACGAGGTACACGGCGACGGCGATAACGATCAGGCGCCAGGCGTACGCAGCCGTGATCCGGAGGCCGTATTGGACGCTCTCACCCCGAGGCGCCGCGTTGCCTCGAGCCGCCGCTTCGATTGGCGGGGCGGCTGGCGGCATGTCGTTTGCCGGCACGGCTTTCGAAGGAGCGGGGGCGCTATCTGACGACATCGGTTCCAATCCTCGCCTCTTGCGTCGGCCACTGGGCTGAGCCATTCACGAGCTACCTGCTCAGATTTACCTGGTCAACCAGGCAGGCCCGATTTCTCATCCGCGTCCGGCTGTCTGAGGGCGCGTTTGGTTTGTCTGAGTGTGTCAGTCGGAGCCCTGGCGCAGTAGTAGCCCAGCCCATGGTTCGTATGCCGTTCCTCACCCCGGCGCAGCATGGAGGTCGATCTGCACGGCCAGTCCAAGGCCAGGGATGTTGGTCAGCTGGATCGTGCCGCCATCGACGGTGATGAGGCGATGCACGATCGCCAACCCCAGCCCGCTACCGGATGGGCTGTCACGGGACGGGCTGTCGACCGGCTGGGTCCAGAATCGGCGGAAGGCCTGGGCGCGTTGGGCTGGTGTCATTCCCGGCCCACTGTCGATGACCTCGAGGCGGACCCGGTCGTGATGCTGGCGAATCGAGACCGTGATCTGTCCTTCGCTGGGGGTCACATCGAGGGCGTTGGCCAGGAGGTTGTCCAGGACCTGCTCCAGGTGTCCCGGGGTGGCCGCCACGCTGGCTTGGCCGAAGAGTGTCAGCAGCTGGATCTGACGTTCCTGGGCCAGCGGGGACCAGATGGCCACCCGCTCTCGGACGAGCTGGGCGAGGTCGACGGTGACCGGCGCCGGTTCGGTGTGCTCGGCCCGGGCCACCGCCAACAGCCCGTCGACGAGTCGTGAGAGGCGCGCAATCTCGCCGAGCGCACCGTCCAGCTCACCTGCCGCTGTGCTGTCCACGTCGTCGTGCAGAAGTTCCAGCCGCAACCGCAGCGCCGCCAACGGTGTCCGCAGCTGGTGACTGATATCCGCCACGAGGGTTCGGTGGCTGCCGATAAGGGCTTCGAGGCGGCCTGCCATGTCGTTGAACGTGCCGGTGAGATGCCGCGTCTCAGGTGGTCCCATGAGGGTGGAGGCACGCACAGTGAGCTCGCCGGCCCCGAACCGGTCCGCGGTCGCGTCGAGCCGTCGCAGGGGGCGCCCCACCCATCTCGCCAGCGCAATGCTCAGGGTCGTGGCCAGAAGCACCGCGATCAGTCCGGTCAGACCGAGCCCGAGCCACAGGCTGGCGATCTGCTCGTTGAGGGGATGCGCGGCTCGTTGTACCGCCGTCGCTCCCACGATTCGTGAACCTGCGTATGCCGGTCGTAGCACGAGAAGACCGTCGTGGGGGTCGTCCTTCCACTGCTGCACGGTCTGGCCGGACAGAGCTGCCGCAATCTGGCCAGGGGTGACCCGAAGCAGCGCGGGGCCGGGAATGACAACGTGCCCGCCCCTGTCGTAGATGGCGAACTCGTCGTTGCCGATGAGGGCCGGGCGGTAGCTGAGCGTGCCGGATACCGATGCCCCATGCTCGTGGTCGGCAAGCTGTTCTTCGGCTGCACTGGCCACTGCGGAGGCGGCCGCGACTGTCTGGTCGGCGAACGACTGTCGGTCGTGCCTGGCGGACATCACGCCCAGCGGTACCACGACGCCGATCAGCAGGGCGAGCGTCAGGCCGAGGAAGGCGGCGAGGATACGTCGGGTCACGGTGGGCGGCTATTCGATCGAGCCGAGTCGGTAGCCCACGCCGTACACGGTCTCGATCAGAGCAGGATCTCCCAGTTTCCGTCGTAGCGAAGCGACGTGAACGTCGAGCACCTTGCTAGGCCCGTACCAGTGGCCACCCCAGGCCCGTTCGAGGATCTCCTGACGGGTCAGCACTCTGCCCGGGTCCTCGGCCAGACACGAGAGCAGATCGAACTCCTTGGGCGTCAACGAGATATCGCGCTCTCCCATGAACACCCGGCGTGTCCGCGGATCGACGGTGAGGGCGCCATGGTGGAACTGGCCGGTCTCGGCGGGGTTGATACGGCGCAACACGGCACGCACGCGAGCGAGTAGCTCTACGAAGCCGAACGGCTTGATGAGGTAGTCGTCAGCGCCCGCGTCCAGCGTGGCCACCCGGGTCGCTTCCTCGCTGCGCGCCGTCACCGCGATGATCGCCGCGGCTGAGCGGGCGCGGAGTCGTTGGCAGAGCTCCAGACCGTCTATGTCCGGGAGCCCCAGGTCGAGCAGAATCACGTCGGCCGGGCCGGCCAGGAGAGCCTGGCTTCCATCAGCGGCCCGGCTGACGCGGTATCCGGCACGGACCAGGCCGCGCTCCAGCTGTCTGCCGATTGCTGGGTCGTCTTCGATCACCAGGACATGTAGCCCGGTCGGCGGGTTCTGGGAGTCGGGCGAGGTATCAGCGCCTTCTGGGCCTATGGCCACCAGGACTGCCCGACGTTGCCGCTCGGGTGGCCTGGCTGTGCTGCTCCCTCATGGCGGGCCGCTCCATCATTGCGGCTGTGCCGGCCGACGTCGTGACGATTGGTCCACGGCGACGCGACCGGCAGGAGTGCAGCACCAAGGGCAACCCCGGCCAGGACCGAGACTGCCACAAGCCCACGTCGTTGTCCCTTCCCGGCAGGCCGGGCGCGATCAGCGCGCGGCCACCAGTCCCACCGTGACAACACCACTGCCTCCTTCAGGTGGCCCAGAACGTGCAGAGCCATCAGGGCGAACCAGACGACGAAGCTGAACCTGTGAGCGGTGAGCATCAGCCCCGGCCGCGCAGGCGCCACGAAGAGCAGGGCCACACCGGTCAGCAGGACCGCCCCCGTGAAGACGATCAGCAAGGGTGCGCTCCAGCGCAGCAGCGGGGGCGGCGGTCCGTGGCGCAGGTAGCTGGGGCTGCGGCGGTAGTAGCGGACGAACCGGTAGAAGGTGCTGGCGAACTTGAGCGCGGTCGGCGGGATGAGAAGCAGCCCGACGAAGATATGGAGTGTTGTCAGCTGGCGAACCTGCAGAATGGTGATTCCCTCGACAAACAGCGCGACGAGCAGAACCAGCCCCACCGCACCGGTCAGGCGGGCATTGCCATCGGCGCCTTGGGCACCCTGTTCTTGCATCGAGCCTCGTTTCCGCCATGGTCGTGTAAGTGCCACAGTATTGAAAATGCCACAGACGGTGGGAAAGGCCAGCAGTATCCCGTCGTCTCCTGGCGCGCGTCGTTACTTCCCTGGGTCTTCCGTGAGCATCAGCGCAAGGGTGGGGCAGTCGGCCACGGCGCGGCGGGCGTGTGCCATCAGAGCAGCGGGCACCGGCTGCGGATCCAGCAGCGGGTAGCCCCACTCATCCAGGCTGATGAGCTCGGGCAGGAGCTCGGCGCAGATCCCGTGGGCCTGGCACATGATCGGGTTGACCCGCAGCCGCACGGTCATGGCCCCACCGGGTCGTCTGGCAGGGGCAGCACCGGATGTCGGGTGGACGGGCACGGGTTGCCACGCCGATGGCGGGCGAGGTCAGCAGCGAACGTTTGCAGCGCGCTGGCGACGAAGCGTGCCGTGCCGTCCGGATGGTGGCATGCGCCCCGTCCCTCTACCAGGCGCAGCCGGCGCTCCAGTCGGTTGCGGACGTTGGTGGTGTTGCCACTTCGGCTCAACAGGGCCAGATCCTCGGCGATTGCCGGCAGTCCCAACGTGCAGGGGCCGCACTGTCCCGCGCTCTGGCTCGCAAGCCACGAAGCCACCCGTTGGCTCTCGGCCAGCCCGCAGGCCGACGCGGGCAGCGCCAGCAGGACCCCGGCGCCGAGCGCGGCGCCGGCGGCGATCAGGTCGGCGGGGGTCAGCTGCACCCGTAGCGCGGTCTCGGCAGGGAGCCAGGCCCCGAAGTAGCCGCCGACCAGGACTGCCTGGATCGGCTCGCTGAGACCGCCCGCAGCGTCGAAGGCGGCGCTTAGCGGCATCCCCAATGCCAGCTCGTACACCCCGGGTCGCTGCACGGCACCGGCGACGGTCACGAGCAGAGAACCCGGCGCGTCCGGTGTGCCTACGGAGCGAAACCATTGGTCACCATGGCGGGCGATCAGCGCCAGATGGGCGAGTGTCTCCGCGTTCTGGACGAGCGTCGACCGGCCGTTGACCCCTCGCTCAAAGGGTCTCGGTGGCGTGAACGTCGGTAGTGCTGGGGCGCCGGACAGGAACCGCACCAGCGCGGACTCCTCGCTGGCCACGTACTCCTTTGGCACGTGCACCACTTTGATGGCGACGGGGTCAAGGCCAGCTGCTTTTCGCTCGTTGACCGCGGCCTGGGCTGATGAGGGCCCGGTGTGCAGCGCGACGATGACCTCGCGGGCGCCGACGGCGTCCGCGGCAAGCACCGCGCCGTCCAGCACCAGATGCGGCCGGATGCGCATGAGGAGGGCGTCCTTGCCGGAGGCGGGTTCACCTTCGGCCGCGTTGACAACCACGACCGGTCGCCGGCGCCCGGCGACGGCCCGCATCTTGCGGGCGGTGGGAAATCCCGCCCCACCATGTCCGGTCAGGCCGGCCCGCTCGACGGCGTCGATCAACATCGTGGGGCCGCGATCACCCCCGAAGCCGCGCAGGAGAAAGCCTCCGTGTCGCTCGAGGTGCTCGGCCAGGGGCATCGGGCGTGCCGGATCTGGACCGCCGAGCAGAAGCCGTGGCAGTCCCACCGGCGCGAGTCCGCCTGGCGCGGGGGTGACGGGCACTGTCGGGGTCACTCTTCGCCACCTGCACTGCCTGCGCGACCAGCTTTGGCGGACACCTGGCCGGTGACCCGGGTGCCGTTGATGATCAAAGTGACAGTCAACGCGAGCGGCCGGCCACTCTTGTCCTTTGTCGAGATCTGCAGCACCCCGCCGTTCAGCGCGGTGAGCTGACCCGTGTACTCCTGCGGCTGGGACGGCGTTCCGTAGCTGACCTGGCTGCCGGTCAGGCTGACCCCACCCCCGTCGGTAGGAGTGCCATCCAGCACGATGTCGAGCAGGCCGTTGGTGCCCCCGCCGGTGGTCCCGTGGATGCGAATCGCGATCTCTCCGTTCTGATTCGGTGCGCTCTGAGAGATCGACCCGGCCAGCGGCGCCGTAAACGGTGGGTTGGGCAGCCGCCGCGCCGAAGACACCTGGCTGGTGGGGGGCGATGTGGCGGTACCCACGGCGGGTTTGGAGTGGGGGAGCAGGGCGACGGGCGTGCCGGCCTTCAGTGCCCAGCCTGGCGCCAGCGGGCCGCTGAGCATCCAGGCCAACGCGAGCGCAGGCAGTACCACCGAGAGAACCGCTGAACTCACCCGGACACCGAGATGCTCGGGCCAGCCGGCCGCGAGTCGATACCACATCGCAACCACGACCGCCCCGACGCAACTGGCAGTCACGGCGAGAAACAGTGGCAGCTTCGCGTCGGTGCCCGTGCCCAGGCCGTGTATGACAGCGATCGGCCAGCAGGCATACGACGTCCAGTGCACCCAACGCCAGGTCCGATAGCCCAACCTTCCGCGAAGCAGGCTCGTCACGGTGAGCGCGATCAGGAGATCGAACGACATCGCTCCTAGCCCCAGCCACAGCGGCCGGTAGGTCCCGGCGAAGGGCAACACGGCATCCGTCCAGCTCACCGGGGCGAACCCGTCAGCGATGGTCGTGACGATGTGCAGCGCGAGGAATACCAGGACCAGCAGCGACACGTTGCGGTGAAGGCCCATCGTGACGAAGCGCGGCAGATTCGGCCTGGCGTATCTGCTGGAGGTGAGGATTCCCAGCACCATCGACGCCGTGAGCAGAACGAGGGCTGCAATGCCGGTGGAGCGGGTGGCGAACCACCACACCTGACTATTCATCGAGAGCCCCATCGAGGCCAAACGCTCACGGCAACGACTTTATCGTCGTGTCCCACCAGCCGCGCGGGCAACGTGAAGAGGGTGCTCGATCAGGACCCACCCGAAACCGCCGCCGGCGGAGCCTGGGGTGCCGCAGGGGCCTGGGCCGGAGGTGCCAGCTGCTGTTGCTGGTTGTCCTGGGCCGGGGGTGCGGCTGGCGCTGCCTGCGCGTTGCTGCTGTCCGTACTCTGGGCTGGCGTAGCCGGGGCGGACGCGGCCTGTGACTGAGCGGGGTGGGCCAGCACCAGACCCAGTGCCACGGAGCTGACCGCCGCCGTGACTGCGGCACCCTTGGTCAGGGTCCGGATCCGTAGCAATCCGGCATCACGGGACATCGCACCACGCGCCGCGTTGGTCCGGCTGGGCATATCGGGTTGATGTCTCATGTCGCCAGACTGCCCGACGATCTTCACAGGATCCTGTGAAAGTAGTTCAGAACCCGTAAAGATGTCGGGTTGACCCGCCCCTTGTCAGATCAGGGTCTCGGTGGTGTCCGCCGGTGATACGAACAGGGACCTGCCCTGGTGGCCGTCAAGGGCGATGCTGAAGCTGTGGAGGTCGTCCACCTCGCCAACGACCTCGTCGGTGAACATGTCGACCACCACAGACCCGGGGTCCAGATGTGTCGAGTTGATGGTGCCGACGTGGGGCTCCGAGCCGAAGTTCAAGACGGTGACCTGGTGCTCGACAGGGTTGCTGAGCCGGTGCACCATGACCAGCATCGCCTTGTTCGCCACTTCCGGCACATCGACCTGCGTGCTCGTGGCAATGCCGTACCGGTCGCGTAGCGCCAGGATGCGTCGCAACTGTGAGACGAAGGAAGCCTGGTCCTTGAGCTGTTCCGGCAGCGGTCCATACAGGCTCACCGCTTTCGGCATCCCTGCTCGCGGCTGCTCAGACTCGGGCTGGAACCCCATGAGGTCGTATGCGGATCTATGGATCCAGCGGGTGTCGCCTGTCGCCAGAAGTGGCTTGATCTTCTCAGGGTCCAGGGTCAGCATGCCGAGCAGGTCCCAGCCCGACAGTGAGAACACGCCCGGTTGCAGGGCGTTGAACATTGCCAGCAGCAGGTGAGCCTGTCTGATCTTGCGGATCTGCTCGTCGCTGAGGTTGTCGATGCTCGTGTAGCCGAGAGCGGCTGCGATCACGGTGCCGGTGGTCGAGGCGATCCCGTTCGTCGAGAATACCTGGTTGTACGGTGCTGCCTCGCCGGTCAGACGATCACAGAGGTCGCCGCGGATGGTCACGGCGAGATCCGCGCCGGTGATGGCTTCACCGTGGTAGGTATAGACGTCGTCCTTGTGCAGCGTCGTGAAGTGGACGAGTTCGTAGGTCAGCTCGTCATGGTTCTGCAAGGCATGGACAAGGGTGACCGGGTCGACCCCAAGGGTCAACGACGTGTTCAGCGTCAGCCGGAGGAACTCGGTGTCGGCCATGGCCAGTGCGTGCTGATATGCGGGACGGTTGATGAAGTCGTATGACAGGTCGGCGCCGGCCTCCGAAGTTTCCTTGATGTCGTCAATCGTCAGGTTCAGCTCCTGGAAGGTGAAGCCGCCGACCTTGCGGACCATGCTTGCGATCAGCTGGTTCGCCGCCTCAGAGAGCGGGTGGCCCTCTGACCATGCGGGCAGTCCTATGGTGCCTTTCTCGACGCCGAGGAAGCCGTTGGCATCCAGGCGCAGGGCACCCGAGCCCAGATCGGTGAGCGAGTGCAGCGCGTCGCCGATGACCATCCGCACGCCGGCGAAGGTGGGATCGAGCCAGTTGATCGACGGCTGGCCCTGCTTGAAGTAGTGCAGATAAACCCATCTGCGCTCGACGCCATCGGGACCGATGACCGGGGCAGTGGTGCTCCAGTTCGTGTCCTTGACCCCGGGCTGGTGGAAGATCACCCGTTGCAGCTTGCCGATGATGTAGCCGTACTTGCCGAGCTGATCCTCGGTCTCGACGTCGATGTTGGTCGAGTCCCGCCCGTCTGGGACCTCCGGCAGGAGGTGCCAGTCGGCCGGGTCGATCTCGACCATGTGGTAGATACCGGGGTAGTTCGTGACCTTCATCTCGGCCAGCCGGAAGTCGGCACCCTTGCCCGTGTGCCCCGGCACGATGTCGTCGATGATGGTTCCGCCGTGTTCGCCGGCGATCTCACACATCGTCCTGAACTCGGCCTCAGTGCCGAACGCCGGGTCGATCTGGGTGCTGATGCGGTCGAAATGTCCATCGACACTCGGGGTCGGAGACCAGCCGCGGATACCGCCTGCACGTTTGACCGGGCCAGTGTGCAGTCCCTGGATCCCGATGCTCTGAAAGGCTTTCCACAGTTCCGGGTCGCCCAAGGTTGCTAGGAATGAGCGGCCGGGCTTGCCGATGACCGAGATGGGGTATGCGGTGAACCAGACGGATGCTGTGTCGATTGCTGCGCGGGGGTCGGGTTTGGCGAAGGGGTTCTGGAACATGCTTCCGCGGCCCACGAACTGCCTCGCGATGACGTTGGCGTCGTTGAGCATGGACTCCTGCCGCAGCCACGTGACGTATGAAGGGTTCGAGCCGATCGGCTCGCCGAGCTGTTCGACTGTGGGGACCTGTGCGCTACGTAGACGAGCCTTGGGCCGCAGGTGCCGTGGTCGTGCGGGATAGAACTGTTCCGCGAACGTGATCTCGCTCGGTTCGTGAGGTTTGGGCGCCGTCTCGCCGTCCTGGGTCACGCTGTCATCGGTCACGCCAACCTCGGTCATTCGACTCCAACTTCCTGTTCAGGAGCGCCGAAGGCTCCCGTCATGGGGCCCAGTGCTCTGCACGAGCCTACGTGGGATCCCCGAGCCAAATGGTACGTTCCCAGGGGGACAGTCATCGGCGGCTGGTCTGGGCTGACAGCAATGGGCGACAAACCCGACGGGCGCGCCCAACCGGACCCGTCTAGCCTGACCGAGGCAGGTCCCGGGAAACTGCCACGAACGCCCACAAGGGCTGTTACCGAGGAGTTCGCGTGGCAGCTCACATCGTCCGCTGCGCCGTGCTGACCCGCGTTTGGGGTAGCCGGCGTGCCGACGGCAGCCGGCATGAGCCCCGCTGAGGCCTCGAAGCGCCATCGCCCGCACGATGAAGGCAACCTCGTCCATCTGACGATCATGGGCACGAGCGACCTGCACGGCAGCGTGTTCAACTGGAACTACTTCACGAACGCCGAGTACGACGACTCCGCCAAGAACGACATCGGGCTGGCCAAACTGGCCACTCTCGTCGAGAGGGTCCGTTCACAGCGTGGGCGTGACCACACGTTGATGATCGATGCGGGCGACACGATCGAGGGGACGCCGCTGGCCTACTACTTCGCGCGTATCGCCCCGATCACCGACGTCAATGTGCATCCGATGGCTGCGGCCATGAACTACATCGGCTACGACGCCGCCGCTCTGGGCAATCACGAGTTCAACTACGGGATCCCGTTGCTGCGCACTTTTGCCGATCAGCTCGACTTTCCGCTGCTCGGCGCCAACGCGCTGGATGCCCGCACCGGGCGCCCTGCCTTCACGCCCTACGTGATCAAGACTGTCAGGGTGGAGGGTGAGCAGCCGATCAAGGTCGGCGTCCTCGGCCTGACCAACCCTGGCATAGCCATCTGGGACGAGGCCAACGTCCAGGGCAGGATGACGTTCCCCGGCCTGGTCGAACAGGCCGGGATCTGGGTGCCCAGGATGCGCGCCGCCGGCGTGGACGTTGTCGTGGTTGCCGCGCACTCGGGTGCCACGACATCGTCGTCATACGGCGATGCACTGCCCGTCCCCGAGAACGTCTCGACGCTCGTGGCACAACAGGTCCCGGGAATCGACGCGATCCTGGTCGGCCACGCCCACCAGGAGATCTCCGAGCGGCGGGTGGTCAACGAGGTCTCCGGTCGCGAGGTCGTGCTGACCGAGCCGCTGGCCTGGGGCATGCGCCTGTCACTGATCGACCTGATGTTGGTCAGAGCAGGCCCCCGATGGGTGGTGCAGAGCTGCGGGTCCAACGTGCTCAACAGCAACACCGTCCCCCAGGACCCCGAGCTCGTCGAGCTGCTGACGGCCCACCACGACAAAGTCGTCACGTACGTCAACTCGGTGATCGGCAGCTGCACCGTGGCGATGTCGTGCGGCACGGCCCACTACGAGGACACGGCGGCTCTGCACTTCATCAACCTGGTGCAGGCGCAGGCGGTGCGCACGGCGATCGCCGGCACTGCCGAGGCTGCGTTGCCGATGCTCTCGATCACGGCACTGTCCAACCGCGAAGCTGTGATTCCGGCCGGTCAGGTCACTGTCCGTGATATCGCGGGGCTCTACGTCTTTGACAACACGTTGCTTGCCATCACCTTCACCGGGGCACAGGTCAAGGCGCACCTCGAGAAGTCCGTCGAGTACTTCAGACAGGTCACAGGCATCGGACCCTTCACCCCGGACGAGCTCACCAATGCCGTCACGGTCGAGGCGCCGAGCGGTACCCCGGACTACAGCTTCGACGTCATGGGTGGCCTGGATGCGCCGCTGACCTACGACATCGACGTCGCCCAGAACCCGGGTTCACGGATCGTCAACCTGGCCTACGCCGGGGCGCCGATCGACCTTGCGGCGCAGTTCGTGGTGGCGATCAACAGCTACCGGCAGTCCGGGGGCGGCGCGTTCCCCGACGTGAGGACGTCTCCGGTGGTGCACAACGCCCAGCAGGAGATCCGCCAGCTGATCATCGACTGGGTCACCAGTCACAAGGTCGTCGATCCCCTTGCTTTCACCAGCACCGACTGGAAGCTCGTCTCCAACGGTGCGACGGTGGTGATCAGCGGCTAGTGCGGGGGGCGGGTCGACCACACGCCGAACAGTGTGGTCAGAGACAAAGTGGCCCGAGGTTGATGCGAAACCCACCCTGATTTCAGACCTGAGCCCCTGACCGTGTATCTTTCTGGACGCATCACCGGGCGGGGGAACGTGTCGCCCGGATGCCCCTATAGCTCAGACGGTAGAGCGTCTCCATGGTAAGGAGAAGGTCAACGGTTCGATTCCGTTTGGGGGCTCTGTTCGGAGCGGTCGGTCGACGTGAGCGTCAGCTGGCGGCGGTCGTCATAACCTTCGGATCCCTTGGCGGGGTAGCTCAGGTGGTTAGAGCACACGACTCATAATCGTGGTGTCGCGGGTTCAAGTCCCGCTCCCGCTACTGACACGATTTCGGGTTTGCCCCTGAGATCGCGTATTCTGGATTTTCGCCGCTCGGGAGCGGGCGTCCACCCAGTCTTTCAGGTCCAGTTCAGTTCTCCCTTGAGTTTCGAGAGCAGGTTTCCCCCGTGGCAAGCAAGAGCTCCGACGTCCGTCCCAAGATCACGATGGCGTGCGTGGACTGCAAGGACCGCAACTACATCACCAAGAAGAACCGCCGCAACAACCCTGACCGGTTGGAGCTCGCCAAGTTCTGCCCGCGTTGCACCAAGCAGACCACGCACCGCGAGACGCGCTGATCCCAGACTTCAACAACCGTCTCCGCGACTGGCGGGGGCGGTCGTTGCCGACTCCGCCGGCTGCTGTCCCGCCCTGCACCCCGAGCACTTAGGGTGGTCGCCATGGCCGTCAATGCAGGTTTCACCGGGCGCACCTACCCGCCCACCGCGCCGTATTCGGTTGGCCGGGAGAAGATCCGCGAGTTCGCCGAGGCCGTGGGCGCCGATGATGTCGTTCATGTGGACCAGGTACAGGCTCGTGCCCGCGGCTACCGCGACGTGATTGCTCCCCCTACATTCGCTGTCCTGCTCGCCCAGCAATGCGATCGGCAGTTCATCGTTGACCCGGAAGCAGGGATCGACTTCAGCCGGCTCGTACACGGCGAGCAGCGGTTCGTTCACCACCGTCCGATCACCGCCGGTGACGAGATCGTCGGCGTGTTGACGATTGACTCGGTGAAGTCGGCGGGCGGGAACTCGATGGTCACGACCCGCACCGAGCTGGCCACCATCGACGGCGAGCCGGTATGCACGGCCACCTCGACCGTTGTGATCCGCGGGGGGGCAGAGAGCAGATGAGCCACGCCGTGCTTTCCATCAATGACGTCCAGGTCGGCCAGAAGCTCCCTTCGCGCACGACTCACATCGACCGGGCGAGTCTGGTTGCGTACACCGGGGCCAGCCTGGACCGTAACCGGCTGCATTGGGACGAGCGGTTCGCCAGGTCCGTGGGGCTTCCCGATGTCATTGCCCACGGCATGTTCACCATGGGCACAGCGATCAACGTGGTCAGCGACTGGGTCGGCGACTCCGGCCGTGTCGTGGAGTACGGCGCCCGGTTCACCAAGCCCGTGGTCGTGCCCTATGAGGGCGGTGCCGACGTCGAGGCGAGCGGAGTGGTCACAGCGGTTGACGCCCAGACGAGGCGCGCCACAGTCGAGCTCAAGGTCACCTGTGGCACCGACAAGGTACTGGGACGCGCCGTGGCCGTCGTCGTCCTGGACTGAACCACTCGATGCGCGAGGAACATGGCGTCCCTCTGTCGGGGCTGACCACCATGCGCGTCGGCGGCCCGGCTCAACGCCTGGTCACTGTCGAGACCACCGACGAGCTGGTCGACGCCATTCGTGAGGTCGACGACGCCGACGAGGCCTTGCTGGTGGTCGGCGGAGGCTCGAACCTGGTCATCTCCGATGAGGGATTTGCGGGTTCGGTTGTCCGTATCGCGACGAGCGGCGTCTCGGTGGAGTCCACCGACTCCGGCGAGGTAATGGTCCGTGTTGCGGCAGGTGAGGTCTGGGACCACGTGGTCCAGAAGGCGGTCGCGCAGGGCTGGTCCGGCATCGAGGCGCTCTCCGGTGTCCCGGGCTGCGCCGGTGCGACCCCCATCCAGAACGTCGGGGCCTACGGCCAGGAGGTTGCCCAGACCATCGCCTCGGTTCGTGTGTGGGACCGTCGCGAGCAACAGGTCGATACCTTCGGCAATGCTGACTGCAGGTTCACTTACCGCCACTCGCTGTTCAAGGCCGAGTCGCGCTACGTCGTCCTGGACGTGGTATTTCAGCTCCGGCTGACCCCACTCTCGGGGCCTGTTGACTACGCGGGTCTCGCGCTGGCTCTGGGCGTCGATGCCGGGGAGCGGGTGCCACTGGCGGAGGCACGTGAAGCCGTGTTGGCCCAGCGTCGCAGGCGAGGCATGGTCCTTGACGCCGCAGACCACGACACCTGGAGCTGCGGGTCGTTCTTCACCAACCCGATCATGTCCACGAGCTCGTATGCCGAGCTGCAGGATCGCGTACGGGCACGGCTGGGCTCCAACGACGAACCCGCCCGGCTGCCACGGTTCGACGCCCCGCAGGGTCAGGTCAAGACCAGTGCGGCCTGGCTGATTGACAAGGCCGGCTTTGGCAAGGGCTACCGCATGCCGGGTCCGGCTGCGCTGTCGACCAAGCACCCCCTGGCGGTGACCAACCGGGGTTCCGCGACCGCAGCCGATGTTGTTGCGCTGGCCCGTGAGATCCGCGACGGCGTCCACGATGCCTTCGGGGTGAGTCTGGTCAACGAGCCGGTGCTCGTCGGCACCTCGCTCTGACCCCGCCGCGGGGAACCTGAGGTCAGCCGGCCAGCCATCTGTCGATGTCCGCGAGCATCTGGCTGCGTGCAGGCACCGGCGCTCGGGACCCCCGCACGGAACCCCTTGCCAGCTCGGCAAGCTCGACGTCCGAGAGACCGTGTACTTCGCGTGCGGTCTCGTACTGCGCGGTCAGCCGCGAACCGAACAACAGGGGGTCGTCCGCACCCAACGCGATCTGCGCGCCGGCTTCCATCAGCTGGCGTAGCGGGACGTCCCCTGCCCCCCCATACACGCCCAACGCGATGTTGCTGCCGGGGCACACCTCGAGGGTCACGCCGCGACGCACGACCTCGTCCAGCACCCGCGGGTCCTCGGCGCTTCGGATGCCGTGGCCCAGCCGGTCAGGGCCCAGGGCGGTCAGCGTCTCCCACACCGCGTGGGCACCGAGCAGCTCACCGCCGTGCGGCACACAGGCCAGCCCAGCGCGCCGGGCGATATCGAAAGCTGGGCCGAACTCCGCGGTCGTCCCGCGGCGTTCGTCGTTGCTCAACCCGAATCCGACCACCTGTCCCGAGCCGTCACCGGCGTGGAGCGCGGCGAGTCGGGCCAGTATCCGTGCATCCAGGGGGTGCCGGATCCGGTTGGCCGCAACGACGACGGCGACCCCGATTCCAGCCTCTGCCGAGACTGACCGTGCCTCGTCCAGGATGATCTCAAGAGCCGGCGTGATGCCACCTACGAAAGGTGCATACGACGTGGGATCGACCTGGATCTCCAGCCAGCGTGAACCCTCGGCGGCGTCGTCAAGGGCCGCCTCGTGAACGACACGGCGCATGTCCGCCTCGTCCCGGACGCAGGCGCGGGCAGTGTCATACAGACGCTGGAAGCGGAACCAGCCTCGTTCATCCGTGGCGCTGAGCGTCGGTGGCCATGACAGCGTCAGAGCCTCAGGTAACCGAAGGCCGTGTTTGTCCGCAAGTGCCACCAGCGTGGCCGGCCGCATGGAACCGGTGAAGTGGAGATGCAGGTGAGCCTTGGGCAGCAGACCCACGGGTCGAAGCATGGGGGTCAGCGTGCCTCGCCGAGAAGCATCTGGATCCGGGTGACGCCCTCGCTCAGGTCAGCGTCGCTCAACGCGTAGGACAGGCGAAGATAGCCGCTGGGTCCGAAAGCCTCACCAGGCACGACGGCCACCTCGGCCTCGTCCAGGATCAGTGCCGCGAGCTCAGCCGAGGTGGTGCAGACCCGGCCGCGGATGGTCTTGCCGAGCAGACCCTTGACCGACGGGTAGACGTAGAACGCCCCGGCCGGGACCGGGCAGTGGACACCCTCGATCTCGTTGAGCATGCGGACGATCGTGCGACGGCGACGGTCGAAAGCCACCTTCATCTCGTTGACCGCGTCCAGCGATCCGTTCAGAGCCGCGACAGCGGCCCGCTGGGAGACGTTGGCGACGTTCGAGGTCGAGTGTGACTGCAGGTTGGTGGCCGCCTTGATGACGTCACGCGGGCCGATCATCCAGCCCACACGCCATCCCGTCATGGCGTAGGTTTTGGCGACGCCGTTGAGCACGACGCAGGTGTCAGCAAGCTCTGGCACCTCGACCGGCATGGACACCGACCGCACCCCGTCATAAGTCAGGTGCTCGTAGATCTCGTCAGTGATGACCCAGATTCCGTTGTCCACGGCCCAGTGGCCGATCTCCCGGATCTGCTCGGGGGAGTACACGGAACCGGTGGGGTTGGACGGTGAGCAGAAGAGCAGCGCCTTGGTCCGGGGCGTGCGTGCGGCTTCGAGCTGTCCGACGGTCACCAGATAGCCCTGGTCCTCGCCCGCGAACACCTCGACCACCGTGCCGCCGGCGAGCTTGATCGTTTCGGGGTAGGTCGTCCAGTACGGAGCTGGCAGCAGCACCTCGTCGCCCGGGTCGAGAAGTGCGGCGAAGGTGTTGTAGACGGCATGCTTGCCGCCGTTGGTTACCAGCACCTGCTCCGGTTTCACCTGATAGTGGCTGTCGCGGAGAGTCTTGTTGACGATCGCCTTCTTCAGGTCGGGCAGTCCTGCCGCGGGCGTATAGCGGTGGTTTGCCGGATCTTTGGCTGCCGCGACGGCGGCGGCGACGATGTAGTCAGGGGTGGCAAAGTCAGGTTCGCCGGCACCGAAGCCGATGACCGGACGGCCCTCGGCCTTGAGCGCCTTGGCCTTGGCGTCGACGGCAAGAGTCGCCGACTCGGAGATAGACCCGATACGGCGGGAGACACGGGTGCGAGGTGCGGGCTGATTCATGGGACCATGTTGGCAGACGTCATAGATGTCGTGCGGCTTGGTCCACGTGCAGGTCACCGGCGGTCCGTGGTCAAGTTCGCATTGGGCTGCTGACCTCGCGTATGCTCACCCACTGGGTGGTTCACGACGGTCATGCTCAGGCATGCCCCGAGGCTTCCCGGCGTTTCCGAGCGGAATCTGTGCGCCAACCCGCACAGTGGCACCACATGCATCAGGCACGACGGCACATAGGGCAGTGGCTCAATTGGTAGAGCATCGGTCTCCAAAACCGGCGGTTGGGGGTTCGAGTCCCTCCTGCCCTGCGTAACTTTTGACTGGCAGTGCGATCTGGCAGTGCGTTAGATCCGACAGATGTCGGTGTGGCGGCTTGCGTATCTTGGTGCGTGAGTCCCCCCGACAAAGCGCAGAGACGAGGAACTGTGAGCATGACGAGTACGACAGGCGCCGCTGGCTCCGGTCGCACGCGCCGTGATGCCCCTCGTCGGGGCAACCCGGTGGGACGGTTCTTCGCGGCGATCGCCCTCTTCATCCGCCAGATCCTGGACGAGCTCCGTAAGGTCGTGCGTCCCACGCGGCATGAGCTGGTGACATACACCGGTGTCGTCATCTTCTTCGTCACGACTGTCATGATGTACGTATGGGGACTCGACCAGCTGATCATCAAGCTGATCGCTCTCATGTTCGGTAAATAGCACAGGCAACAAGTACAAGAATCAGGAAGTGGGTTATCAGCGTGTCCGAGCAGTGGACCTCCGAGGTCTCCGCCGACCAACCCGCCGAGCGCGGGCAGGGCGTCGACGTGGTCGAACAGGCTGACGTCGCCGTCGACATGGATGATGCGGTCGTGGCGGGTGACACCGGCGACGCCGATGCTGGCGACGCAGCTGCTGGCGACGCAGCTGCAGACGACGTTGATGGTGACATCGACGACGCAGTCGAGGATGAGGCTGCCTTCCGCGCCAAGCTGCGCACCCAGGAGGGTGACTGGTTCGTCATCCACTCCTATGCCGGCTACGAGAACCGGGTCAAGGCCAATCTTCAGACCCGTGTGACCTCCCTGAACATGGAGCCGTACATCTTCGACGTGCAGGTCCCGATGGAGACCGTCACAGAGATCAAGAACGGCCAGCGCAAGCAGGTAGCCCGCGTTCGGATGCCCGGCTACGTCCTGGTCCGGATGGATCTGACCGACGAAAGCTGGGGGGCGGTTCGCCACACCCCGGGGGTCACGGGCTTCGTGGGTCACACCCATCAGCCCGTCCCGCTCGCGCACGACGAGATCTACACGATGCTCAACCCGACTTTCGAGACCCCTGGCGATGCCTCGGGTGAGGGCGGGGGAGCAAAGGCCAGCGAGACCAACATCATCGACTTCGAGGTCGGCGAGTCCGTCACCGTCATGGAGGGACCGTTCGAGACCCTTCCTGCCACAATCTCCGAGATCAACCCCGAGAGCCAGAAGCTCAAGGTGCTGGTCTCGATCTTCGGCCGTGAGACACCGGTCGAGCTCTCGTTCAGCCAGGTCGCCAAGATCTGACCGGACGGCGCATGGCTGTCTTCTGACGACAGCCACGCGGCAGCATCAGCACCCCAGAGTCACCCGCACCATCCCCAGCAAACAAGGACCCAGATAATGCCTCCCAAGAAGAAGAAGGTCTCCGGCTTCATCAAGCTGCAGATCCAGGCCGGTGCAGCGACACCGGCTCCGCCCGTGGGCCCTGCCCTCGGTCAGCACGGTGTCAACATCATGGAGTTCGTCAAGGCGTACAACGCCGCGACGGAGTCCCAGCGTGGCAACGTCATCCCCGTGGAGATCACGGTCTATGAGGACCGCTCGTTCACCTTCATTACCAAGACGCCCCCGGCTGCCGAGCTGATCAAGAAGGCTGCCGGCGTGCCCAAGGGCTCTGGCGAGCCGCATAAGACGAAGGTCGGCCACCTCACTGCAGCGCAGGTCCGTGAGATCGCATCAGTGAAGATGGAAGACCTGAACGCCAACAACATCGAGCAGGCGGCCAAGATCATCGCCGGGACGGCTCGATCGATGGGCGTCACGACCGGCTGACCTCAGCCAATCCGGTGTGACGTCTCTGGGAACTTCCCTGTGGGTGGGACTCGGCGCCATACCGATCAGTGGCAGGGCCAGCGCTGGTCCGTTCGACCACGACTCCGTAGTCCATGAAGTCTGCATGACCGTACCGAAGCATCAGGAGCAGAAATGAAGCGCAGCAAGGCATACCGCACCGCCGCCGAGAAGATCGGCACCGACACGGTCTACGCCCCTCTAGCGGCCGTCCGTCTGGCCAAGGTCACCACCACCACCAAGTACGACTCGACCGTCGAAGTTGCCATGCGATTGGGTATTGACCCTCGCAAGGCTGACCAGATGGTCCGCGGCACCGTCAACCTCCCGCACGGCACCGGCAAGACCGCACGGGTCCTGGTCTTCGCCACCGGCGAGCGGGCTGAGCAGGCAAAGGCCGCTGGGGCCGATTACGTCGGCTCGGACGAACTGCTGGAAAAGGTGGCTGGCGGCTGGCTCGACTTTGACTCTGTCGTGGCGACCCCCGACCTCATGGGTAAGGTCGGCCGTCTGGGCAAGGTGCTGGGCCCGCGTGGCCTCATGCCCAACCCCAAGACCGGCACCGTGACGATGGACGTGGCCAAGGCTGTCAATGAGATCAAGGGCGGCAAGATCGAGTTCCGCTCCGACAAACACGCCAACCTTCACTTCATCATCGGCAAGACCTCCTTCGACGAGGCCCAGTTGGTGGAGAACTATGGTGCGGCGCTGGACGAGATCCTGCGTCTGAAGCCGTCCGCTTCCAAGGGCCGTTTCATCGAGAGAGCAGTGATGTCCACGACCATGGGCCCCGGCATTCCGCTGGATCAGAGCCGCACGAAGAACCTTCTGGTCGAGGAAGAGTCGGCCTAGTCCCCTGATGGTCTGACCCCTCGCCTGTACCTCGAGGCCGCACCGGATCATCGGTGCGGCCTCGCTCTTTTGTCCCAGGGTTCCGCCGGTGCGATGGCTGGCTTCGCGTGCAAGCGCCGATTTTGACTGTGGTCGAGCGGCACGTACGCTGGAGACCGACCAAAGACCGCCGGTTGTCATCCTGCCCCTTGCAGGATGATCGAAGGTTCCGCAGCATGCGGGCAACCAGCGCAGGATCGTAGGTGACCGGCAGACCTTCTTGGTATGCCGTGAGCCCCGCGCCTGCGCCGGGGCTCCTTTTGTTAGTGGCAGCCTTCTCCGGCGTTTCATTTCGGAAGGAGGCCCAGTGGCAAGACCCGAAAAGGCAGCAGCCATCGCCGAGATGGCGGACAAGTTCCGCAACTCGGGTGCGGCCGTGCTCACGGAGTACCGCGGCCTGACCGTGGCGCAGCTGACCACGCTGCGTAGCAACATCCGCGAGCACGCTACCTATGCCGTCGTGAAGAACACGCTCACCCAGATAGCTGCCAAGGAAGCCGGCGTCACGGCTTTTGATGGTCAGTTCACGGGCCCGTCCGCGATCGCCTTCATCACCGGTGACCCGGTTGGGGCGGCCAAGGGCCTGCGTGACTTCGCCAAGGCAAACCCTCTCCTCGTGATCAAGGCTGGCGTCCTGGACGGCAAGGCCTTGTCTCCCGCGGAGATCACCAAGCTCGCGGACCTCGAGTCCCGCGAGGTTCTCCTGGCCAAGCTCGCCGGCGCCATGAAGGCGTCGCTGAGTAACGCTGTCTACCTCTTCGCCGCTCCTTTGTCGCAGACGGCCCGAGTGATCGACGCCCTCCGGGCCAAGGTCGAGGCAGAGGGTCCCGCGCCGGTTGCACAGGACGCTGTCGAGGCGCCTGCAGAAGCCATCGTAGAGAGCACCGAAGACGTCGCCACGGGTGGCGACGAGAGCTGACGCGACCGGTTCGCGGCTGCTTGATCCATCACCAACGCCACTCACGGCATATGAACGAATCACCAGAAAGGAACTGCCACCATGGCAAAGCTCAGCACTGACGAGCTCATCGAGTCTTTCAAGGCAATGACCCTCATCGAGCTCTCCGAGTTCGTGAAACTGTTCGAGGACACCTTCGATGTCACCGCAGCGGCCCCGGTTGCCGTTGCTGCTGCCGGCGGCGGCGCGGCTGCTACCGCCGAGGTCGAGGAGCAGGACGAGTTCGACGTCGTCCTGGAGACGGTTGGCGAGAAGAAGATCCAGGTCATCAAGGAGGTGCGCGCCCTGACGAGCCTCGGTCTGAAGGAGGCCAAGGACGTCGTTGACGGCGCCCCGAAGGTCGTTCTGGAGAAGGTCGCCAAGGACGTTGCGGAGAAGGCTAAGGCTGCCCTCGAGGGCGCCGGCGCCACCGTCACCCTCAAGTGAGTCAACTCCCGCGGAGGCTTCCATAGAACCCGCGGGAACGCCTGTAAAGAAGGCGGGACAGACCATCTGGTCTGTCCCGCCTTCTTTGCGTACCAGGGGGCTCCTCCGACGTACGAGCGCTGGCTGCAGAGCCAACCCCCACCAAGGCGAACTGCACGGGCTGTCACGGCTTGGGCGGGAGAACGCCGCTGTTCGGCCGCTGAGGCTGGTCAGCGAGCCGACAAGGTGGCTGGCTCGGGTCGCGCGATCATTGCAGGACGTGCCAACCTCCGAGGATCAGGAGCGGCCGTGTTTGGGCTACGCGCCTGCAGGTTGCCATCATGGCGCCGGAGCCGGCGTCCTTGGTTTGTCAGCCAGAACCTTGACGAGGGACCCCCGGTGGGTCATCCTCAGGGCATGTGGTGTCGAGGCCATATGGTGGCCCCCGGGGGCGCGGTTGGACGAACGCGCCCATTTATGGGTAGGCTGTCTCCTTGCGCTGCCTCATGTTCGCCTCGTCGTGTCCGTAGAACCCTCAGGTCTGGTCAACAGCCTTGCCTGGTCTATGTCGTCTCGCTGAGATCGTGATCGCCCGACAGCGCCGATTCTTTCAGTTTCAGAAGGCCCGTGGAAGGACCATCCTTGGCTGCCTCGCGCATCGCGACCCAGACTGTGTCCACTGCTACAACGGCTTCAGGCCGTATATCTTTCGCGAAGATCCGCGAACCCCTGGAAGTGCCAGACCTCTTGGCTCTTCAGACGGAGAGCTTCGATTGGCTACTCGGTAACGAACGCTGGCAAGCGCGCGTCGCCGAAGCCAAGGCGGCTGGTCGTGGGGATGTGCCGGACAAGTCCGGTCTTGAGGAGATCTTTGAGGAGATCTCGCCGATCGAGGACTTCTCGGGATCGATGTTGCTGTCATTTCGCGACCACCGGTTCGAAGAGAAGAAGTACTCCATCGAGGAGTGCAAAGAGCGGGACATGACCTACTCCGCTCCTCTGTTCGTCACGGCGGAGTTCATGAACACCACCACCGGCGAGATCAAGAGCCAGACCGTGTTCATGGGTGACTTCCCGCTCATGACCGAGCGTGGCACGTTTGTGATCAACGGTACCGAGCGAGTGGTCGTCTCTCAGCTCGTCCGCAGCCCGGGCGTCTACTTCGAGCGGACGCCTGACAAGACCTCCGACAAGGATGTCTACACGGCCAAGGTGATTCCAAGCCGCGGTGCCTGGCTGGAGTTCGAGATCGACAAGCGCGACATGGTCGGCGTACGCGTCGACCGTAAGCGCAAGCAGTCGGTTACCGTCCTTCTGAAGGCGCTGGGCTGGTCGGAGGCCCAGATCCTCGAGGAGTTCGGCGAGTACGAGTCCATGCGCCAAACCCTGGAGAAGGACCACACGTCTGGCCAGGACGAAGCGCTGCTGGACATCTACCGCAAGCTGCGTCCCGGCGAACCGCCCACCCGCGAGGCCGCCCAGACTCTGCTGGACAACCTGTACTTCAACCCCAAGCGTTACGACCTGGCCAAGGTTGGCCGCTACAAGATCAACAAGAAGCTGGGTGTCGAAGCGCCTCTCGCGGCCTCGGTGCTGTCGATCGTTGACATCGTCGCCGCGATTCGTCACATCGTTTCCCTGCACGCCGGCGATCACACCATGCCCGGCAGCCGCGATGGCAAGGCTGTCGACGTGCGCGTCGAGGTCGATGACATCGACCATTTCGGCAACCGTCGTCTCCGCAACGTGGGCGAGCTGATCCAGAACCAGGTGCGCACAGGTCTGTCCCGGATGGAGCGCGTTGTCCGCGAGCGGATGACCACCCAGGACGTCGAGGCGATCACGCCGCAGACACTGATCAACATCCGGCCCGTCGTCGCCTCCATCAAGGAGTTCTTCGGCACCAGCCAGCTGTCGCAGTTCATGGACCAGAACAACCCGCTCGCCGGTCTGACCCACAAGCGCCGCCTGTCAGCGCTCGGCCCGGGTGGTCTCTCCCGTGACCGCGCAGGTATGGAGGTCCGTGACGTCCACCCCTCGCACTACGGCCGTATGTGCCCGATCGAGACCCCTGAAGGTCCGAACATCGGTCTGATCGGCTCGCTTGCCTCCTATGGACGCATTAACGCGTTCGGCTTTGTGGAGACGCCCTACCGCAAGGTGAAAAACGGCAAGGTCTCCGACGAGGTCGACTACCTGTCGGCCGACGAGGAGGACGAGCACGTCATCGCCCAGGCCAACGCCCCCCTGACGGCCGACGGTACGTACGCCGAGGAACGCGTCCTGGTCCGTACCAAGGGCGGCGAGGTCGAGTATGTCCCTGGAACCGACGTTGACTACATGGACGTTGCCGCCCGCCAGATGGTTTCGGCCGCGACCGCGCTGATCCCGTTCCTGGAGCACGACGACGCCAACCGTGCACTCATGGGATCCAACATGATGCGCCAGGCTGTCCCGCTGGTGCGCTCCGAGGCGCCGCTGGTCGGCACCGCCATGGAGTACCGCGCGGCGCTCGACTCCGGCGATGTCGTGAGGTCCGACAAGGCCGGCGTCGTCCAGGAGGTCTCCGCCGATGTGGTGACTGTGGCAAATGATGACGGGACCTACCAGTCCTACCGGATCGCGAAGTTCACCCGATCGAACCAGGGCACCTCGTACAACCAGAGGGTCCTGGTCGATGAAGGTGCGCGCCTCGAGGTTGGTGACGTCATCGCCGACGGCCCCGCCACCGACGGCGGCGAGATGGCCCTGGGTCGCAACCTGCTTGTGGCCTTCATGCCGTGGGAGGGTCACAACTACGAAGACGCGATCATCCTCTCGAGCCGTCTGGTGCAGGATGACGTTCTCTCCTCGATTCACATCGAGGAGCACGAGGTCGACGCCCGTGACACCAAGCTCGGCCCGGAGGAGATCACCCGGGACATCCCGAACGTCTCCGAAGAGGTTCTGGCTGACCTTGACGAGCGCGGCATCATCCGTATCGGCGCCGAAGTTCGTGACGGCGACCTGCTGGTCGGCAAGGTCACCCCGAAGGGAGAGACCGAGCTCACTCCAGAGGAGCGCCTGTTGCGCGCCATCTTCGGCGAGAAAGCGCGCGAGGTGCGAGATACCTCGCTGAAGGTTCCCCACGGCGAGACCGGCACCATCATCGGCGTCAAGGTATTCGACAAAGATGAGGGCGACGACCTGCCGCCGGGCGTCAACCAGCTTGTCCGCATCTATGTCGCCAACAAGCGCAAGATCACCGACGGTGACAAGCTCGCCGGCCGCCACGGCAACAAGGGCGTCATCTCCAAGATCCTTCCGATCGAGGACATGCCCTTCCTGGAGGACGGCACTCCGGTCGACATCGTGCTCAACCCGCTGGGCGTTCCGGGCCGGATGAACGTCGGTCAGGTCCTGGAGATCCACCTGGGCTGGGCGGCGTCACGCGGTTGGAAGATCGATGGGAAACCCGACTGGGCCAAGCTCATCCCCGACGATGCGCGTGAGGCCGCACCTGGCACCCGTGTGGCCAGCCCCGTATTCGATGGTGCACGTGAGGACGAGATCACCGGTCTGCTCGACTCCACCCTCAAGACCCGCGACGGTGTCCGGCTCATCGATGGTTCGGGCAAGACCCGGCTCTTCGACGGCCGCTCCGGTGAGCCGTTCCCCGAGCCGGTCTCGGTGGGCTACATGTACATCTTGAAGCTCCACCACCTGGTGGACGACAAGATCCATGCCCGCTCTACCGGCCCCTACTCGATGATCACCCAGCAGCCGCTCGGCGGTAAGGCCCAGTTCGGTGGTCAGCGCTTCGGTGAGATGGAGGTCTGGGCGCTCGAGGCCTACGGCGCGGCATACGCGCTGCAGGAGCTGCTGACGATCAAGTCCGACGACGTGACCGGTCGCGTCAAGGTGTACGAAGCGATCGTCAAGGGGGAGAACATCCCCGAGCCCGGCATCCCCGAGTCTTTCAAGGTCCTCATCAAGGAGATGCAGTCGCTGTGCCTGAACGTTGAGGTGCTTTCCAGCGACGGCACGTCCATCGACATGAAGGATCCCGACGAGGACGTCTTCCGTGCTGCGGAAGAACTCGGAATCGACCTGTCCCGGCGCGAGCCGAGCAGCGTCGAAGAGGTCTGACGGTTGGTCGGTATGGCGGGTGCGCAC
>Ga0208850_1000020_pt1 | contig 63772 bp, 69 predicted proteins | sample NGESurshal092012_5_FD_184475 | JGI IMG/M metagenome (GOLD analysis project Ga0208850, IMG submission 184475) | Arctic peat soil microbial communities from Barrow, Alaska - NGEE Surface sample 210-2 shallow-092012 (SPAdes) | ecosystem: Environmental > Terrestrial > Soil > Wetlands > Peat ... | reverse complement strand
GCGCACCGCGCACCCCCTTCATCAACGCCGTAGCGTAAGAAACCCCCCGGTCTCTAAGGCGGAGGCTACGCCTGGTGCCCCCACAAAGCAACCGACGACAGCGAATTCCTAGAAAGTTCTTACGCTGCCTAGAGACCCGCGGTCGTGAACTCTTGGAGTTTGTCGTGGCGGTGGAACGTTTCAATTGTTCGAATGGTGCCCGAGCGGGAACGAACTACGAGCGATTGCGTGGTGGCGCCAAAGTCGTAGAAGCGAACACCACGCAAAAAGTCGCCGTCGGTGATAGCGGTCGCGGAGAAGAAGCAGTTGTCGCTCGCCACGAGATCGTCGGTCATCAGTACTCTCGTGAAGTCGTACCCGAGGGCTTCGGCTTCTTTTCGCACGTCGTCGTTCTGGGCGTGCAAGACACCTTGAATTTCGCCGCCCAGTCCCTTGAGGGCCGCCGCCGCGATGACGCCTTCGGGCGTGCCGCCAATACCTAAGAGCACGTCGACGCCCGAATTCGGCCAGCCCGTCGCGATGGCTCCAGCGACGTCGCCGTCGGTGATCGAGACCACTCGTGCGCCAGCCTCACGCACTTCGGCGACAAGGTCGACGTGGCGAGGACGATCGAGAATGACGACACCCAACTCCTGCACGGGCTTGCCCAAGCGCTTCGAGAGTTCGGTCAAGTTGTCCGTCGCGGACGCGTTGATATCAACTGATCCGCGTCCTCTCGGACCCACGGCGATCTTCTTCATGTAAAAACACGGACCGGGATTGAACATGGAGCCGCGCTCAGAAAGTGCAATCACCGACACCGCACCGTTTCGACCCATGGCGGTCAACGTGGTTCCGTCCACTGGATCGACGGCGACGTCAACCATTGGGGGACGTCCGTCGCCGATGCGTTCACCGTTGTAGAGCATTGGCGCTTCGTCTTTTTCGCCTTCACCAATGACCACGATGCCGTCCATAGCGACCGCGCCCAAGACAAAGCGCATTGCGTCAACGGCCGCCCCATCCGCCGCGTTCTTATCGCCGCGCCCAGCCCAGCGCGCGGCCGCGATGGCGGCGGCTTCGGTGACACGAATTAACTCGAGAGCAAGGTTGCGATCGGGCCTGGTTGGAGGCAGCACAAGGCCAGCGTACTCGCCACCTTCTTGGGGCTCAAATGACGTCGTGGTCACTTTCCTTGAGCGGCAATACTTGAAGGGTGACGTCTCTCGTAGTGAAGCCCGCTGGTGGACTCAACGGCGAGGTTCGGGCCTACGGGGCAAAGAACGCCGTTCTCAAACAGATGGCTGCCTGTCTGCTCGCGTCGGGCGAACATCATCTGACCAACGTGCCACGAATCAGTGACGTCGGCATCATGTCCGAGCTCTTAGTGGCGCTCGGATGTCGGGTCGACGAGCCCGCACCTCACGAACTGCGCGTGCGCGTGCCCGAGTGCGACCTGATCAACCCAGTCGCGCCCGCGCATCTCTTCGAGGCGATGCGCGCGTCGATCGTCGTTCTGGGTCCGCTGCTCGCGCGCTGTGGTGTCGTCAACATGGCGCTTCCGGGCGGCGACGATTTCGGCCAACGCCCCATCAACTTTCACACTGAGGGACTCAGCGCCATGGGCGCGACGTTCCATAACGACCGCTCGTCGATCCACGCCACGACCAGTTCGCCCAGATTAAGGGCGACGCGCATCACGCTCGAATACCCAAGTCACACCGCGACCGACAATCTCTTAATGGCGTCGGTGTTGGCCGAAGGTCGAACCATCATTGACAACGCCGCGCGTGAACCCGAAGTGGAAGACCTCGGGCGTCAACTCATTGCCATGGGTGCAAACATCGAAGGCCTCGGCACGTCGCTACTTACCATCGACGGCGTCGAGGAACTCAGTCCCGCGCGTCACGAGGTAGTGACCGACCGCGTCGTGAGCGCGACGTATCTAGCCTCTGGCCTTATCACGGGCGGCAGCGTGCGCGTGGTGGACGCTCGTCCCGAGCACATGGTGATGTTGCTGAGAAAACTCCAAGCAATGGGCGCTGAAGTCGACCAAAGCGGCACCGGCGTCGCGGTCAGCGCCCCCGTGCGATTGCACAACGTCGACGTCGCAACCCTGCCGTACCCCGGCGTGGCGACGGACTACAAACCCTTGCTCACGACGATGCTCTGTGTCGCTAACGGCGTGTCGGTCGTTACGGAGAACCTGTTCGTCGGGCGTTTTCGCTACGTCGATGAGTTGGTGCGACTGGGCGCGAACATCACGACCGAAGGTCATCACGCGATGATTCGGGGCGTGGAGCGCCTCATTGGTACGACGGTGCGAGCGAGCGACATACGAGCCGCCGCTGCGCTCACGCTCGCGGGTCTGGTCGCTGAAGGAGAGACGACGGTGACGGGACTTGAGCACTTGGACCGAGGTTACGACGACTTCGTCGGTCGCCTCAGTTCACTTGGTGCCATCATCGAACGGTTCGCGTGATTTCGCGCGAGCCGGCCGTGCTACTTGAAGAGGCTCGACGCGGATCTCGCACGGCCCTCGCGCGACTGTTGACCTACGTCGAATCGGGCGGACCTCAACTGCGCGAAACCGTCACGCTCGCGTACGCCACGCCTGCGCCCTACGTGGTCGGCATAACCGGACCGCCAGGAGCTGGCAAGTCCACGTTGACCGATCTCTTGATTACCGTGGCGCTCGAGCGAGGGCACGTCGGCGACGTCGAGACCTTCGATCAGGTGGGCGTGCTTTGTGTTGATCCCAGTTCGCCCTTCACCGGCGGTGCCATCTTGGGTGATCGCATCCGAATGCAAGACCACGCCACCAATGACCACGTGTTCATTCGATCCATGGCGACGCGCGGGCACCTCGGGGGACTTTCGCTTGCCGTGCCCGACGCGTTGCGCGTTCTCGGCGCCGCGAACTTTCCCTTCGCGTTCGTCGAAACGGTGGGCGTGGGCCAGATGGAAGTGGAGATCGCTTCCGCCGCGGACACCACGCTCGTCGTGGTGAACCCGGGCTGGGGCGACGCAATGCAGGCGAACAAAGCCGGACTATTGGAGGTGGCGGACATTTTCGTCATAAATAAAGCGGATCGACCTGGCGTGCGCGAGACGCGCCGAGACTTAGAACAGATGCTCGATCTCGGAAGGGCACACGGTTGGCGACCACTCATCGTTGAAACGTGCGCGACGAACAGTGAAGGCGCGGTGTCGCTCTTTGAGGCGATTGACGCGCACAGAACGTATCTCGACAAAGAACTCCTCGATGAGGCTCGGCGCACGCGCACGCGCGTCGAGCTCGACAAAGTGGTCAATGCGCTACTTCGTTCACGCGTCGCCGAACTCGCTAGGGGTAACGCTTACGAAGATCAAGTAGACGCGATTCTAAAAGGAACGACTGATCCTTACCACGCCGCCGAGACATTACTCTCAGAGTCATGATTGCTACTTCAGTTGCCTACGCCATCGTCTTCGTCGTCCACATTCTTGCGGCCGTCGCGATTCTCATTGTCTTCGTCACGATGCGCTTCGCCGCGCTGTCGGTAGCGCGCGGCGCTGACGCCGCGACGCAGGCACTTCGCTTTCCTCAACGGCGCAACTGGGCCGCGCGGCTGTTGCACGTGATACCCATTACTGGACTCATCATGTCGCTCAGCGGTAATAGTTCCGTTGCGCTCTCTAAACCTTGGATCGGCGTCGGAATTGTTTGTTACGTGCTCGCCGCGGGACATATGGAGGCGCGAGTGCTGCCTTTAGAACGTGAAGTAGCGGCCACAATCGCTCGCGATGGCACGTCTCCTAAAGCGCAAGGACAAAGGATGGTTCGTTCCGTTGACGTGCTGCTCGGCCTTATCGCAATCGCTTTCATCGCGATGTTGGTGCAGTTCTAATGCTTGATTGCTAAGGGGCGCTGCTGCGAAGTCGCGCGTGTAGATACGCAACACTAGGTACGGAGCGACGGAGCCTTTGGGGCGGCGTCGGGGAGGTTGATCTCGAATTCATCGACCTGGCCGAGTTGGGGCGACGCGATATAGAGTTCGGATGAAACCTCATTGAACAGAGATGAATCGAGGATGACATGAAATTCAGCGGCGTCATGATTGGCACTGAAGATTCGAAGGCTCTTGGCGAGTTCTATTCCAAGATTCTGGGTGAGCCCGGTTTTCAAGAGGGTCCGTGGTACGGGTGGAATACCGGTGCGCAACTAATGATCGGCAACCACAGCGATGTACACGGCAAGAACAGCAATCCCCAACGCGTCATGATCTCAATTGAGGTCGATGATGTTAAGGCGTCGTTCGACCAGATCGCGAAGTTCGGTGCCAAAGTAGTGGCAGAACCGTACAAACCTGAAGCAGACGGTGATTTCTGGCTCGCCACGCTCGAAGACATTGACGGGAACTATATCCAGCTGGCAACGCCCTGGGAGTAGCGCTTTTGGGCGTGATGTCCTAGTTGATGTTGGTAGCGAATCGTTGATTCATTAGAGAAACGACGCGTGACCGACCATGCCCGCAGCGACTGTGGCGTTCGTGACCTCGTCGATGAGGACGAAACTTCCGGTCACTCGATCCTCGCGATAGTCATCGACAACCAACGCGTCTGACGTCACCAGCGTGGCTAGTCCTATCTCATTGGTGGCAAGAGACGTCGCGTCAATAATCGCGAGTGATCCGATGTCGATGAGACCCTTGATGGCCTGCACCCGCACCGGCGTTGACTTGGTCGTGTGCTTCAAGCGAAGCCGTTGACCCGTGACGCTAAAGGGCTTGTCACCGAACCAACAGATGGTGGCTTCGAACTCCTTGGTCACCGTGGGCAGGGGAGCGGTCGCGATGACGTCACCACGTCCGGCGTCGGTTTCATCAGCGAGGTCGAGGTCGGCCGCGAGACCAACGGTCGCTTCGAGGCGCGCGTCGCCCCCGAAGTTGATGCCGGTAATCGTGGTTTCGACGTTGGCGGGTAAGAGTGTGACTCGATCGCCGACTTTGAAAGCTTCGCCCGATACCATCCCCGCGTAGGTACGTCCGCCGCCGGGTTGGCGAAGAACCCATTGGATCGGTAGGCGGGCGCCTTGGGCGACCCCCCACGAACCAGCCTCGGAAGCTTCGAGCGCTTCGAGCAGTGACGGACCGTCGTACCACGGGGTGTTGGTGGAGTTTCCGACCACGTTGTCTCCGAGCAATGCCGAGACCGGAATGGCGATCGTTGACGTGAATCCCAACTCATCAGAGATCGTCTTAATCTGTTCAACGACACGCGCGAAGGCGAGCTCGGACCAATCGACCGTGTCCATCTTGTTCACCGCGACGATGATCGAGCGAACGCCGAGCAACGCCGCGATACACAGGTGGCGACGAGTCTGTTCCTTCAAACCTGAGGCGACGTCGAGTGCGACCAGGGCGAGGTCAGCCGTTGAAGCACCGGTGGCCATATTTCTCGTGTACTGCACGTGGCCGGGGCAGTCCGCGATGATGAACTTGCGCGTGGGCGTCGTCGCGTACCGGTACGCGACGTCGATTGTGATGCCCTGCTCGCGCTCGGCGCGAAGTCCATCGGTGACAAAGCTGAGGTCGAGGTCACCAATACCGCGCTTCTCCGACGCGGCCGCGACGGCATCGAGCTGATCGTCGAAGAGTTGACGAGTATCGACGAGTAGGCGCCCGATCAGCGTCGACTTCCCGTCGTCGACGGATCCAATCGTCGCGAGGCGCAGTAAATCCTTCTTCACGAGTTCCATTTAGAAGTAACCCTCGCGTTTGCGATCTTCCATCGCCGTTTCGGAGAACTTGTCGTCGCCACGTGTCGCGCCGCGTTCGGACACGTTGGCGATAGCAACCTCATTAACGATCGCTTCTATCGTGTCGGCGCTTGAGAGGACCGCGCCCGTGCAGTTGGCGTCACCGACAGTGCGAAAGCGCACCATCTGGCGAATCACCTCTTCGTTCGCTTGTGGTTCGACAAACTCGCCAACCGCGAGCCACATGCCGTCGCGCAGCACGACGTCACGCTCGTGGGCGTAGTAGATCGAGGGGAGATCCATCTTCTCTCGGGCGATGTACTGCCACACGTCGAGTTCCGTCCAGTCCGACAGTGGGAACGCTCGCACGTGTTCGCCGGGATTGACCTTGCCCTGGTAGAGCTGCCACAGTTCCGGTCGTTGTTGGCGTGGGTCCCACTGGCCAAAGGCGTCGCGAAAACTCAAAATCCGCTCTTTCGCTCGCGCCTTGTCTTCGTCACGTCGAGCGCCGCCAAAGGCGGCGTCAAAGGAGTTGTCCGTGATGGCGTCGAGCAGGGTCACGGTCTGTAGGCGATTGCGTGAACCAAGCGGACCAGGATCGACGACTCTGCCCTGATCAATGGAGTCTTGAACTTTTGCGACGATGAGTCTCGCGCCGGCGGCTACGACGGCACGATCGCGGAATTCGAGCACTTCTGTGAAGTTTTGACCCGTGTCGATGTGCAGGACAGGAAAGGGGAGTTGTTGGGGTGCAAAGGCCTTGGCGGCCAAGCGCAAGAGCACAGCTGAATCCTTGCCCCCTGAGAACAAGAGCACGGGCCGCTCACACTCAGCGACGACTTCTCGAAGGATAAAGAGGGCGTGGGACTCAAGAATGTCCAAGTGGTCGGTAGCGTGGGGGGTCGGCAAGGTCGTGGTCATGATTTTGGAGGCTTCATTGTATTCTAGTAATGCACTAGAGAAATTAGGCTCGGCTAAGAATGTCAGTAATTACACCAACTTCCGCGCTACTTGACGAACTCGAAGTCGTTAACGAGCGGTTTGAACGCGCGACGCCACTTGAGATCTTACGTTGGACCTTTGAGCGCTTCAACGACGACGTGGCGATGGCCTGTTCCTTTGAAGACGTCGCGCTCTTACACATGGTGCACGAGCTTCGTCCCCTAACTGAGATCATCTTTCTTGACACTGGCGGACACTTTCCTGAGACTCTCGAATTCGCAGGTCGACTCGAGAACGAGTGGTCACTCAATATGACACGAACGATTCCTGGTCCCGACGCGCGGGCGTGGCCTTGTGGCAGCGCGAAGTGTTGCGAGCTTCGAAAGGTGGAACCGTTGGGTCGTGCCGTGGCGTCAAGGGCGGCCTGGATTACGTCCGTGAAGCGCGTCGATGCTCCTACCAGGGCAGCCATGAAAACCCTGATGTGGGATGAGAAATTCAGTCTCGTGAAGGTGAATCCCCTCGCTACCTGGAGCGACGACGACGTGGCGTACTACCTTACGCAGCACGACCTTCCAGAGCATCCACTGTGGGCCAAGGGCTACGCGTCGATCGGCTGCGCGGCGATGACGCTCAAGCCCCAAGTCGGTGGGGATCGAAGGTCCGGACGTTGGGTAGGACTCGACAAGGATGAGTGCGGGCTACACGAAGCCTAACTATCCACCAAAAAACAGATATCACCTGTAAATTTGTCGCAATGTCATCGCGACGCCTCCTGGAGCAAGACGAATGCTCCTAATAGTTCTCGCACTTTTTTGGGTGGCGTTACTAGTTCCGATCGTGGTTCGCCGGCTGCGCGACGGTGGCACCGAGAAGTCGATTCAGTCGTTTCACGCCGAGCACGAGGTTCTTAGTCGCCAGGACTACGCGGTGGTTCCCGCGCATCGCCTCAACCAACCTGATCAGCTCGCCCTTAACGACGAAATGGTCGAGCGTCGACCCCGTTTGACGGTTGTGCACGCCGACGACACCTTTGGATCACTCGAGTCAAGGTCGTCGTGGGATGAGTGGAGCGAAGACTACGAGTACGACGCGCGCTCGTCGAATGGGCCAAGGACCAACCGTTACGCCCAGGCCTACTCGTCTCGTCCCCGTGAGCCACTGTCGACACCGAGGTACGAAGCATCAATCCGTAGTCGCAACATGAAGGCGCAGCGTCGGATGTTCTTCACGCGACTTCTCCTCAGCGCTCTCGTGATTTCGATGATCGCGTTCGTCTCTGGTTACGGCCTGCTCGTCGACGTCGCGGCGTTGGCGTGGCTCGGCGTCGTCGCGTACATCGCACTCGCCCTTTACGCTGTCAGCCAGGGTTACCTCAACGATTCGTCGCTGCCATTGCGTCTACCTCGACGCCGTGAGATGGCGACGATTGCACCTCTCTACAGTGAGTACGACGATCACTACGCTCCCCAGTATGAGGAGGAGTTTTCGTCGGAGTTTTACCAGCCGGAGACGGAAGATCAGTGGCGCCGTGAGTCTCAGCGCCGTAGTGCCCTGGGCTAAAGTAGTTACCTCTTCGGGGGTGTAGCTCAATTGGTAGAGCGCTACGTTCGCAATGTAGAGGCAGTGGGTTCGAATCCCATCACCTCCACCAGATGAGATAACCCCATTGGCTAGACCACGCGTATGAAATTGTGGTCTGGGTTTGGGTCAAGGTCAAGAAGTCGCTTTATTCACAACGATCCAGGTCCTCGGTTTCGAGAAGGAAGCCCGATCGCGATGAGTCTTTAGCTCCCGTAACGTCTAGACGCGGCACTGCTTGCAGATCGAGTTCATCTACGTGCCTCATGAATCTTGTCAACATGGCGTCTGGCGTGGCGGGGGTGTACCTTCAGTCAAGGACCGAGAGGCTCCTTGCATCGTCCGAGAAGAGCGAAGACATGCCCTGGGGTCACTGTAGAAACGATGAGGTGCATCGATGAGCGAAATTCCCGACGAACTTGGCGATCAGATCGCCGAACCACCTAATTCTCCTCAAAGCGGTGACAACGACACAGATACGTCCCCAGCTAAAGGGCGACGTAGACGACGTTCACATGACGATGAACAAGGGTATCGTCACACCCGCACGTCTGCTGCGTGGGTCGCGGTGGCGGTGGCGATTCTCTTTGGCGTGGCGCTGATCGATTTCATTGTTCAGAACACGCGCCACGTGAAGATCGAATTCTTCGCCGTAAGTGGCCACATACCAGTTGCGGTTGCGCTCTTAGCGGCGGCGTTGTCGGGCGCCATTGTGGTGGTTGCCATTGGCATCGGGCGCGTCGCGCAACTTCGAGTGAACATGCGACGTCAACGACGTCACGCAAAGGACGTGATCAGCGACGTAGAAAGAGACGAGTCGCGCTCCGTCGCTGAAGAAGGCGATGAGTCTCGTCGTTCTTGACGCTCCACGTGCTTCAATCGAATCATTAACTGCAATTTTGAAAGCGCGTGCGTGCGCTTGTGAACGATTGTGTGCAGTAAGAGTGGGTGGATTCAAGGAGTAAACGCAACACTTGGTGATTCGGCATTACGACGGATAATACGGGCGAAGAGCCACTGTCGCTTATCTTGACGGACCTCAATCTTCTCGATATCTCTGGTGAGGACCCCATACGAACTTTGCAAAATGATCTCGCTGGTGTCAATCCGCCGAGAGTCGTGCCGAGTGCTGACGCGACGTCAGAGAGAATTGAACGTCTGGGTTCCTTTGGCGTATTCGCGTATCTCACGAAACCGTACGACATCAGCCAACTTCTTGAGGTCATTGATGCGCATTGCCCGACCCTCGAGACCGGTTTGGCGGGCAATCAACTCAGAGTTGCGGTGACCCAAGTTTTCGAAGTTCCGGCTCGTTCTCACGTCGACTGACTTCGGGTCATGAGCGATTCATCGATTTCACCAGATGAGCACGGACACTAGCGACGCACCCCAAACCTAGTTTGTACCTGATAGAAGGTCCTATAAAGTCAACTCTCAATAGTGAAATAGATAACGATTACTGATTAGTAATCTATCCAAAAACACTTCATTCCTCATACGAGCAGCGACTTCAGTCATCCCGTGGCTAAAGAATGCTTGAAACATCTAGAGGTTCCGCACCTGTTCTAAGTCGCACGTAAATGATAATGGTCGTAAAAAACATCACCAATGTGTATGATTAGCCACAGGACACCGGTTTTCAACATCTTCGACGCTGAACTTAATTCGGTCCCGAGAGCGACGTGAGTAATGCGAATGATTCCCACTGCAAAGAATTCTTCTGCAATTCGTCTCAACTTTTGGAAGTCTCGGGGGCTCCATCGTCGTCCCAGAAGCGTTTCTGGAACTCGCGTTGGGTTCGGGGCGCTTGGCGTTGGAGCGCTCAGTTTCATCACGCTCTTCGCCTTTGGCGGCGGCACCGCAGTAGCGGCGACGGCGCTCAACTTGGGTGCCGCGACAACGTACGCGGTCGTAGCTGGCTCGACAATAACTAACACGGGATCGTCCGTGATTACCGGCAACGTCGGCCTTTCACCGGGCACCTCAATTACTGGTTTTCCGCCGGGCACTGTGTCGGGTACGACTGACGCTGCTGACGCAACGTCACTGGCCGCTCAAAACGCAGCCACTGCTGCCTACCTGGTCGCCGCGGGTGAGACTCCATTCGCGACGGTCGCCGCCGGAACCCTGGGTGGATTGACCTTGACGCCAGGTACGTACCAGTCAGCGAGTTCACTCGACTTGACGGGCACCCTGACACTTAACGGTGGCGGCGACCCGAACGCGGTCTTCATTTTCCAGAGCGGTTCGACGTTAACGACGGCGACGGGCAGCACGGTACTTCTTACGGGCGGAACGCAGGCGTGCAACGTCTTCTGGCAAGTTGGAAGTTCTGCGACACTCGGCACGACGACGGCGTTCAACGGCACGATTCTCGCTCAGATTTCGGCGACCTTGGACACCGGGGCAACCGTGAATGGTCGCGTGCTTGCTCAAACTGGAGCCGTCACGCTTAATGGCAACACGATCACGGTTCCGACGTGTCTCACCCCTCCAACGACGACGACCACGACGGCCACGACCACCACGATTCCTTCAACGACGACCACCACGATTCCTTCAACGACAACTACCACGATTCCTTCAACGACAACCACCACGATTCCTTCAACTACAACCACCACGGCTCCCGTAACGACTACGACCACGGCTCCCGTAACGACAACGACGTTGCCAGTTACGACGACCACGGCCACGGTTGTCCCAGTAGGGGCACCGGGGACTGGTCAAGGTGGAACAGCGGGTCCTGGAACGCCGTTTGGTCTGATTGGCCTTGGTGCGCTCGCAGTTGCTGCCGGTGCGGCGTCGGTCGCGGTTCGTTCTCGTAGCCAACGTGGCCGCGGAACTTCCGGTGACCACACAAGTGGGTCGTAATAGTTACGCACGTCGCCAATGGTTTTGGTGGAGTACTGCTGCACTAGCTCTTGCGGTTGGGGTTGTTTCCTTCGTTGCCTTACTGCCAACGAAGGATCCAACCGTGGTGGTTATAGCTAAGGCGCCGGTAGAAACAACGGCAGTAAAGGTCGCGGCCTTTCCGGTCATCCCGCATTCTCGACCGGTGAGGCTGACGATCCCAGCAATTGGCATTACTTCGTACGTCGGTCGACTCGGCCTCCAAGCAAACGGCCAAGTTCAAGTGCCGACGAGTACGCACGTGGTGGATTGGTACATCGACGGACCGACGCCGGGCCAAAAGGGATCCGCCGTCATCTTGGGTCACGTTGATTCGTATCTCGGTCCCGGCGTGTTTTTTAATCTGAAGTTGCTGAAGGCCGGCGACACCATCACGCTTGTACTGGCCGACGGTGCGGTCACACGCTTCGCCGTCACGAAGGTTGTGCAGTACTCCAAGACGGGCTTTCCCGATCGATTGGTCTACGGCTCGAACGGCACGCGGTCGCTGCAGCTCGTCACGTGTGGGGGAACATTTAATCACGCGACGGGAAGTTACGAGTCCAACGTCGTGGTCTTTAGCCATCTGGTGAGCGTTACATTACCGAAGAGGTAGCAACCGCGCGTCTATTTAACGCAATCTACTATTGCGAGCACTTCCATGGAAGAGCCCGACCTCGACGACGCGCGAAAGCGCTATCACTTCGCGTTAGCGCCTGAGGACTTCGAACGATTGCCGTTCTACTCCGCGCTGATTCGAGAACTTGAACACGACGATCTCGCGCTCGAACTTCTCGCGAGCGTTCGCGCCGAACAACGTAATCCCATGCTCATCTTGGCGACCCTGCAACTTGCGGCGCTTGGTGGCCATCGCGTCCTTGGACCGATCTATGACGCGGCGCGCCACGGTCTGCTCGACGATCCAGAAGAATCGGCACGCGACGTACTTGCAGTGCTGCACGAGTCACCGGATCTAGTGCGAGATGAACTGTGGCGATCGACGCAGACCAACGAGCCTGGGCGAAGTGCCGTATTGCGGGCCGTCATAAGAGACATCGTGCCCGACGTGCCGGGGATCATCGACGTCATCGAAGTAGGCACGTCCGCCGGCATCAATCTGCGCTTTGACCAGTTCTCCGTGCGAGCGCTCGACGACGGCCAACCTTTGACGTTGATCTGTGACGATCTCTCACCGATTGATCGTGCAACGCCACTACCGATAGTGAGGGCGCGCGTCGGTATCGATCCACATCCGCTGAGTCTCGAACGCAACGACGATCGCCATTGGCTAAAGGCCTGCCTCTGGCCAGAAGAGCGACGCCGCCACGATCGCTTTGACGCCATCGTCGCGGCGTATCCTTTCTGGCCCGCGATAACGGTGCTGCAAGGTCGAGCACTCGAACGAATGAACGACGCGTTTTTCTTAACCGACCCCGACACGTTGACGGTAGTGATGAACACGTGGGTCGTGCTCTACTTCAGTGAAGAGGAACGTCGTGCGTACTTTGACGAACTATCGAGACGATGTCGCGTCGACAACGTGGCGTGGATCTCCATTGAGTCGACGTTGATTGAATGGCCCGGCGTAACGCACGACGAAGAGCAGCAACATCGAGGCGCGTCGCAGATCGTGGTGACGCGACCCGGTGCCGCGCCGTCGTTGTGGGGATGGTGTCACGCGCACGGTCGATGGCTCGAGCGAATTACAATCCCGTAGTTTTCAGTTGGCGCTCTGCACTAGTCGTCGTGGCTCACTTCGAATGGTCAACGATGCGAAAACGGGGTGCTGGGGATGGTCGTGATCTGTGGGAAAGATGAGCCTAAGTGGTTGGTATGTGAAACGACGAAGTGGAAAATGGTGGATAAGTCACCCCAAACTGGGCAAAAGTATTTGATATCCCCTTTTGGGCTCGGTAGGGGCACGATTCTCTGGCACAGTGTCTCACGTAGTTCACGAAGTACCTGCCAACAATTCTTCGAGCCGCAAGGGGAGAAGGAAGTAGGGGGATGAGGGGCCTCGCAAGAGGAACGGATTCCTCCTAACGGGCAGCGGAGTTCGGTCCGCTGTTTTGAAACTGGCTAATGGCGTGAAGTGCCTGCCATCAAAGATGTTCTGTCCGACACGGAACATAGTTGGTGTGCCTCGGAAACCCCGAGGGGCGGGTGAGTTTCGGCTCACTGGTCACTCGGGGTTTTCGGCCGTCTGGGGACCAATCGCCCGTCGGCGCTCTGTCGATTAACTAATCCAGTACCGGCGAATGCCCGTTCCACCATCGCGAGCGGGAACTGTGTACTCAAAGACGCCGCCGCAGTTCTCAATAACCGAAATAGAGCCAACGTTCACCTCGTCGCAGGTCACCAACATCTTTTCAACGCCGTCAGCGCGAAGGATTACCAGCGCCTGGCCCAAAATCTCCGACGCGTAGCCGTTTCTGCGCTGTGAGGGCACGACGGCGTAGCCAACGTGACCACCCCTCGTGGCGAGGAACTCATTCAGTGAGAAACGAATGGACGCTCGCCCGACGAACTCACCGTTCACTTCGGCAACGAGTTGTATCGCGCGAACCTTTTCGAGGCCCAAGTTGCGACCGTATCGATGATCCTCCAAGGCTTCGAGAAAGCCCAACCACGTCATAGGCGGAACCCAACCAAGGAGAAAGTGGAACTCGTCGGCGAGTAACGCTTCATGCGCGGCGAAGGCCGCCGCCTCATCATCAGCGCGGTAGGGACGAAGTCGTAGCGCCACTGCATAAGAGTATCGGTGAGCCCACATGGCAGCGGGTCTACCTACGCTCCAAAAGAGAAACAAGGAACGCTCCTGCACAGCGACACTCTGAGGTTCTCGCTTGATGAAATGAAGAAAGCAATCATCATTGCGGCGAGAGCGTTCTACAACTCGCTAGCAGGACTGGCGCGCTTGGATTCGAAACGTGTGAACCGGGATCATCACCGTGTGATGAACATCGAGAATTCTGATCGACACGGGGAGAGCCCGAATGGTCTGATCCGAAGTGCCCGCCGACGATGGAACGCACTGCTCGCTCCAACGAACTATCAGGGTCATCGCGTCGCGCGCGCTCACCGTGAACGGAAAGAACTTGGCTCCTACGTTGAAGTCCGCCGAGACTTGACTGGCCGGTCGAGGCTCGAAGTACACCTGGTCGTTCAATCGTTGAATCGACGTGGGGCCCGACGCGCGCTCAATAGTGACTGGCAGACGTCCGCCGTTGTACACCGTGAAAACGACGGTCACGGTGAACAGTCCTTTGGGCTCGAGCCACGTGACCACGTCATTCTTCTGGGTGCTCGAAGCTATGACGCCGTTGGATCCGACCACGCGAGAACTGGCGATCCCGTCGTCGCGGTGCGTCAAAGGCTGATAGTGAAAGAAACCCACTACGGCCAGCGCGAGGACGAGTAGCAGACCAGCGAGAAATAATAAACCGGGGTGAGGCAAGTGGCGCCGCGTTCGCAAGGGAGTCCCAATAATTCGCGTCAACTCGTCAGCGGTGAAGTCCGTTGCCTGTGGAGTCAAGAACTCCCCCTCGAACTCGATCTACTTTTCAGATTAGTGCTGAACGTTTAGAAAAGTGACTGGGGATCGACGGGTTCAGTAAGTTCCGGTCCGTCGTTCTTCACCGACCCAACGGCGTTACTGACGCCATAGTGCGTCAGCGTGCCCTTCGGGGCTGGACGCAGTAAAAGAAGTCGCTCGTCGGCTCCGTAGTCGGCGACGTTCAACCACGTCTCGACGTCATCGGCGCCCAATACCACGGGCATGCGATCGTGAATCTCGTCCATGTCAACGCTCGGTGTCGTGGTGATGATCGTGCACGTCGCGAGCGCCTCGGCACCTTCGTCGTCGGGGTTATGCCAGCGTTCGTAGAGTCCGGCGAAGAGCATAGGTTCCTCGTCGACGCGCGTGAAGAAGTTCGGCTGTCGATTGCGCCCCGGTCGGTGATCCCATTCGTAAAAGCCGTCGACGGGAATCACGCAAGGGCGTTTGGCGAAGGCGCTGCGAAACGAAGGTTTCTCGGCGACGGTTTCGCCGCGTGCGTTGAAGAGTCGATTGCCAATGGAGGCGTCCTTCGCCCAGCTCGGCACGAGTCCCCAGCGGTAGCGATCGAGTACACGCGCGCCGTCGTGCTCACTGACACCAAAGAGACGACGCTGGGGTCCGACGTTCCAGCTGGGGTGCCCGTCGGGGTCAAGGCCCGCGGCGAGTGCCGCGTCGAGGAACCGGGCCAGTCGAGCCGGTGGGCTGAAGAGGGCAACGCGACCACACATAACTCCAGTTTGGCTTCGCCAGACGGCTTTGGCGCGTGTAACGAGGAGTGGCTACTCGGTGACGTGTAACTTGACAAACCCAACCTCTCCATTTAGGCTCAGGCGATGCTGGTGTTACGCGATTTTCGCCAATATCTCGGGCGTCTTGTCACGCACGACTGGTACCAGGCCGTTCTGGTCGTTGTCTCCACGGCGGTTCTCGTTATTAGTTACCTGGATCGACAGATCGAGCACCACAACTTCGCACTTTCGACTGACTGGGCGCTTCTTACTTTTGGGATTGTGCTGATGTTCTCGGGTTTTCGCTTGTGGCGAGACGAGCGCCTTATCGCTGAGCATGAGGGCGAGCAACTTAGGGCAATTGCTCGCCGAATGCGAAATGAAATCGAAACTCAGGAGGGTTCACACTACCGAATGTTCTCCTATGCAGAAGACCCACGAGACAGGAGTCATCACGAGAGAATGTTTCAAAAGCACCTCCCGAAAATCGCCGAAGCTGCAGAGGCGTGGCTTACGAATCCCGACACACGAGACGCCGCAAGCGTGCTGATGAATACGAAACTTTTGACACAGATGTCCGAGGCGATTCCCGCAACAATGCGCCAGTCGGTCGCCAACGCAATCTGCACTTACGTGGAGGAATCCCTTTTCTATTCCGCCGCCCCGCCGGGACGATTCGACGTTGAGTTAGTGGACTTCAAAGGACGAGAAGCGACGAGGGCCCTACGGTTTCAGGATCGCCCCGGTCAATATGCCTTATTCAATGTCGGTTCAGATCTCGAAGGCGTCGATCAAATAGCTTTGGAACTCAATCAATTATCCGTAGCGACGTGGGGGTCAGCAGAGGGCGAGATATGGCGCGAATTGGTCCGGTTGAATTGGAGGAGTCGCGAGCAATTGAGTGACTATTTGACCGATGTAATTAACGGTCATCGCCTGACCCGAAAACACTGTGACCGCGAGTGCTATGAGTTATCTTCTGGCGACTGATCGTCTTTAGCCCGATCGGTCTTAAGCAGTAGTTTTAGAGCCTCTTCTGGGTCCATGTCTATATTGACTGGTTCGTCGTAACCTTCAAAGGCTTCGCGTGGCATAGGTTCATTCTAGAAGCCTTGTAATTCATTGAGTGTACAATTATGCCTGCGTCGATTACCGATGGGGGCGCACGGGGGTGGTAGTGGCGTCGCACGAAGAAAAAATCCCATTTTGGTATGAAATCTCCAGCCAGGCAATCGGATGGGTCGGCCTTGTCGCGGTAATCTGCGTGGTCGGTGGTTATACCGACTCGATCGCTCACGCTTTGGCGGGGCACGCCACGCGCGTCAGTGTCAATCTGACCGTGACTATCGCTGTTTCCTTTGTGGGCGTGGCGGCGTGCTTAGTCGCAGGACTTCGAGTAAGGGCGCTTAATCGGGAGAAGAAGCGATTGAGCAAACGAATACTTGGCTTAGAAACTGAAAACGAGAAGCTCCGATCAGGTATTATGCCTCAGAGGTTGCCTGGGCTGGGGCCCTCGTCGCCCCCTGAGCGGTGACCGTTGTGTTATATCGTTCGCTACGCTGTTCAACGTGAGGTATTAATGAGCATCTTGGTCATTCTCTTCATCGTCGCTGCCTTCGCAGTGTTTTCAGGGGTCATTGTCGCGGCTCCTCGTATCTTGTTACGTCCCCAGCTCAAAGAGAGACTCTGGCAGTTGCGAGACGAAATATATGATGCGCGTCGAGACTGCACCTTCCCGTATGACAATGAGGCCGTAGGAGCACTGATTCTCCGCGTAGAAGCAGCGATTCAAGTCGCCGACGAACTCACCCCGGCTCGGATGGTTTCAGCAATGTTGCTAGCGCGCAATATGGACGAATCAGTAAAGGAAAGAATTAGGTCTCTGAATAAACCAGACCTGAGTGGACTTACCGTCGAGCAGGTTGAAATATTTCAAAAGTTCAATGGGAGGCTAGTAGTTCAAGTTTCGTCGTTGCCATTGCTGGGGACATGGATAGGGCTACTGCTAGTCGTCGTACTGGGACCATTCTTTGTCCTTGCGGCAGTTATTACCATCTTCAGTACTAGAGCTCAAAATAAGAGTAAAACGATCCTGAATGAGCAGAGAATATGGGTCGAAGGTCTTGCCTACGAATTCAGCCAAGAACCAAGAGTTACCAGGCCAAGGCGCCATTTTGTAGGTGTCTAAGAGGCCGGTAACTCAAACGAAGCCCTGGTACTAGCCCCATCAATCTAATCATGCGCTCTGTATCACTCAGAGTGTGCGTCGAGTGACGGAACGCGAACTCCGAGAGGTATCTGTGCAAGTGCTCAGGACTGATGTTGTGGTATGTGCCACTAATCGAGCGCTTCAACTGGCTAAAGAAGTTCTCCGCTTTGTTGGTACCGTCTGAAAGCTCCGTGACGTACTGCCCTACGTGGTGATTGACAACGTGGTGGGCGACCATCTCTTTGCCGATAGTGCGATAGACACCGGCTGAGTCCGTGTGCAATATGGACGAACCAGTCTCGATGTTCTCTTTGATGATCTGTCGAATGTTCGGGCCTGAAACAGTCGTGAGTACCTTCGTGCGTACCTCGCCGGACTCTTCGCAGATAAGGGCAACTACAGCCGTTTTAGGTGACGTTGAATTGCCGTTCTTCGCCCTGCGAGGGTCGTTGGCGTGCCAGTTCTCAGGCTTGCCACCAATGTAGGTTTCGTCCATCACGATGTTGCCCGACAACTTGCCGGTGGAGTCGTTCATCATGGCCTCGCGGATTCGCTGAGTCATAAACCAGGCCGTTTTTGGGGCTACGCCGTACTTTCGGGCAATCTCCCTCGCGGCAATACCGTTCTTGTTCGCGCACATTTCAAAGAACACAAAGAGCCAGATTCGTAGCGACACCTTGGAACCGTGAAAGACCGTTCCGGTGGTCACGGAGAACTGCTTGCGACAGTCCTTGCACTTCCACACTCGACGCTCTGAGACTGCGCCCCTGGTGGTCTTACGGCTCACTCCGTTGTCAGGCTTTAGGAAGTAGTGATCGACACGCAAGACGCCACAGTGGGGGCAAACGACCTCCCCATCAGGCCAACGGAGTCGTTCCATGTACTCATAGGCGTCCGATTCGCTAGTAATCCAAAGGGCCATGTTGCTAAAGGTGATTTTCTCCATACCTAATTGTCTCACCGTTTGATGGGTTTGTCAAGTTACACGTCACCGGCTACTCTTACGAACATATGTTCGCTTTTTCACCACCTCGCCCTTCCCTCTCCCCAGAACTCCTCGCTACCTTGCGCCCCGTGTCGTTGGCGAAGAGCCGTACGCTGCCGCTCGGTGAGCCGTGGCGCGCACTCGTTCCTGGTGCTGGACTTCGCCGTGGTTCCACGGTCGTCGTCGAGGCACCGGTGGGACTTGGTGGATTAAGTCTCGCCTTAAGTCTCTTGAGTGAAGCGAGTACGCAGGGTCACTGGGCGGCCGTCGTGGGCGTAGACGACCCCGGAGTTCTGGCGATGGCCGAACTCGGCGTTGATCTACGTCGCGTGCTCTTCGTGCCACGTCCGAGGGGAGCGTGGGCGGAGTCGGCGGCCGATCTTCTCGACGGCGTCGATCTCTTGCTCGTGCGACCGCCCTCGCGCGCCGCGCACGGCGCCGCGCGTCGCTTGATGGACCGCGTGCGCGAACGTGGCACCGTGCTGGTCGTGCTCAGTGAGCCACGCGGGCCGTGGCCGCTACCGGCTGATCTCTTCTTTAGCGTCACGCAGGCCGAGTGGGTCGCGTCGTCACGACTCGACGCGCGCTATCTCACGGTGCGCGTGAGTGGCCGCGGCGAAGCGGTCCACGGGGGCGAACACGTGGTGGTGGTGCCCAATCGTCACGGACGCGCCGAGGCACGCTAAGTGGAGCGTCTCCTCGCCCTCTGGATCGAGTCACTCGCCACTGAGCAGCCCGATGGTTCGACGACCCGTGACACGCTCGCGCTGCTCGACGCGTTAAGCGAGCTCTGTCCCTTTAGCGAGGCGGTGCGTCTCGGTCTGTTCGTGTTGCCGGTACGTGGACCGAGTCGGTTCTTCGGTGGTCTCGACGCCGTCGTGCGCGTCGTGCGCCAGTGCGTTCTTGATGTCGTGGGCGCAGAGCCGTCACTCGGCGTGGCCGAGGGACTGTTTTGTGCTGAACTCGCGGCGCACGAGAAGGTAGTGGTGCCACTGGGCGCGAGTGACGCGTTTCGTCGCTCGCAGCCACTCAGTGTCCTTGGACGAAAGGACCTCGCGACCACGTGTTCGCGCCTCGGGCTGCACACACTGGGTGCGTTCGCCGACCTCGAGACGGCGCGCGTCGCGGAGCGCTTTAACAAACACGCCCTTACGCTGCACGCCGTCGCGCGCGGCGAGCTTTCAGAGTTGGAAGGTCAGCGCGACCTACGACTGGCGCGTCGTCTCGCGCAGTTGCGCGGTGAGGAGGATCTCTTCGAAGAGCAGGGGGGCTTCTTTGGCCAGCGAGGAGATGGCGACGACCGGGCCGACGCCGCCGCGCACCGCGTGCGCCGACGTCTCGGGGCCGACGCCATCGTGGTGGCGAACTTGCGCGGCGGACGCGGACCCGAGGACCGCGCGACGCTCGTACCCTGGGGTTCGCCACCAGTGAGCGTTCGCGATCTCGCGCCGTGGCCCGGACAACTCGGCGCGCCCTCGCCGGCGACCACGCTGGTCCATCCGGTGCCGTTGCAGCTACGCGACGGCGCGAACCGTCCCGTGGTGATGAGCGCGCGCGGTTCACTGAGCGCCGAGCCGACCGCGGTGATCTTCTCCTCACCGCTTCGTCGCGAGATCATCTGGTACGCCGGACCGTGGCCCCTCGTGGAGCGTTGGTGGTCGCGCCATCGCCGGCGCGCGCACGTGCAGATGGTGCTCGCGAGCGGCGAAGCGTTATTGGTGGTCGCCGAGTCGAGTCGTTGGTGGCTCGTTGGAATCTATGACTGATGGCGACCTACGGCGAACTTCACGCGCACTCGGGCTTTAGCTTCTTAGACGGCGCGAGCGACCCCGAGGAGTTGGTCGTTGAGGCGACCCGTCTGGGACTCTCGGGCCTCGCACTGTGCGATCACGACGGGCTGTATGGCGTCGTGCGCTTCGCTGAGGCGGCGCGCGCGCTCGGTCTTAGCACTGTCTTTGGCAGCGAGATCACGCTGGGCGCCAACGACGATCGCGTCGGGGTCACGGACCCTTCGGGCGAACACCTCGTGGTGTTGAGTCGTTCGCCCGCGGGCTACGCACGGCTCTCGAGGACGTTGGCCCTCGCGCATCTCGATCGCGGTGAGAAGGGCGCGCCGCGTTTCACGCTCGACGACGTGGCAAGCGCGGCGCACGAGTGGTTGATGCTGAGTGGATGTCGCAAGGGGCCGCTCACGAGAGCGTTGATGGACGAGGGACCGCGCGCCGCGCAGCGATCCCTCGCGCGACTGATTGATCATTTCGGTCGCGAGAACGTGGCGGTCGAGATCTGGGATCACGGCGCTCCCGACGACGTCGCGCGCAACGACGTGTTGGCCGAACTGGCCGTGCGCGCCGACGTGGCACTGGTGGCGACCAACAACGTGCACTACGCCACGCCACGCGACTTTCCCCGGGCCAACGTGCTCTCGGCGATCCGGGCTCGCAAGAGTCTCGAAGAGATGGAGGGCTGGCTCAGTGCGTCCCCGCTCGCGCACCTTCGTAGTGACGCCGAACAGCGTCGACGTTTCGCGCGTTGGCCCGGGGTCGTCGATCGAGCCGGCGAGCTGGTGAGCGAGTTGTCCTTCGACCTGCGACTCGTGGCACCGAATCTGCCGGCGTTTCTTACGCCCTCGGGTCACGACGAACAGTCCTACCTCGAAGAACTCGTCGCACAGGGCGCCACGGTTCGTTACGGACCTCGTGAGCACGAACGCGTCGCTGGCGCGTGGCGCCAAATCGATCACGAGCTCGGCGTGATCAAGACGCTTGGTTTCGCTGGGTATTTTCTCACCGTCTGGGACATCACCGAGTTCTGTCGCACGAACAACATTTACTGTCAGGGTCGAGGTTCGGCGGCGAACTCGGCGGTCTGTTACTCACTGGGCATCACCAACGCCGACGCCGTCGCGCTGAACCTCTTCTTCGAGCGCTTTCTCTCACCGGCGCGCGACGGCCCGCCCGACATTGACGTAGACATCGAGTCCGGACGACGCGAAGAGGTGATCCAGTACGTCTACGAGCGCTACGGGCGTCACCACGCCGCTCAGGTCGCCGCGGTCATCACCTACCGGTCGCGCTCAGCACTGCGCGACGTGGCCAGAGCCTTTGGTCACAGTGAAGAAGAGGCCAACTACATTCGCGACCACGTCGACCGCTCGACGATGAGCTCTAGTGACCCCCAGGTGAGCGAACTCGTCACCACGATGGCGAGTGAACTCTTAGACCGTCCCCGACACCTGGGCATTCACTCGGCCGGCATGGTGCTCTGTGATCGTCCCGTGCTCGAGGTCTGCCCCGTGGAGTGGGGGCGCATGCCCGGACGCAGTGTCCTGCAGTGGGATAAGGACGACTGCGCGGCGATCGGTCTGGTGAAGTTTGATCTGCTCGGACTCGGCATGCTCGAGGCGCTGCACCGCGCGGTCGATCAGGTCCAGGATTTTCACGGGGTCGGCGTCGATCTGAGTGCCTTGCCCCAAGAAGACGCGGTCTACGACCTCTTGTGCGAGGCCGACACCGTGGGGGTCTTTCAGGTGGAGTCGCGCGCGCAGATGGCGACGTTGCCGCGCGTGCGGCCACGCTGCTTCTACGACCTCGTCATCGAAGTAGCGCTGATCCGCCCCGGTCCCATTCAGGGTCACGCGGTGAATCCCTACATTCGCCGACGTCGCGGCGACGAACCCGTGACCTACCTGCATCCGCGACTCGAACCGATCTTGCATCGCACGCTCGGCGTGCCGCTATTTCAAGAGCAGTTGATGGAGATGGCCGTCGCGGTCGCGGGCTTCTCGCCGGCCGAGGCGGATGAACTGCGCCAGGCCATGGCCGCCAAGCGCTCGGAGCTGCGCATGATGAAACTCAAGAGTCGCTTCTACGCGGGCATGAAGGAGAACGGCATCACCGACGCAGCGGCCGATCAACTCTTTGACGCGTTGGCGGCCTTCGCGAACTTCGGCTTTCCCGAGTCGCACTCGGTCTCCTTCGCTCACCTCGTCTACTGCTCGGCGTGGATCAAGGTGCACTACCCCGCGGCGTTTTTAGTGTCGCTCTTGAACGCACAACCCATGGGTTTTTGGTCGCCGCAGAGTCTGGTCGCCGACGCCCAGCGTCACGGGGTCCGCGTGCTGCGCCCCGACGTGAACGTCTCTGGCAGCGGTGCCTCGCTTAAGGGCACGCCGCAGCACCCGCTGGTGCGACTCGGTCTGGGTGACGTTCGCTCTATCGGCACCGAACTCGCCGAGCGCGTCGTGGCGGGTGCTCCTTGGGCGAGCAGCGACGATCTCGTTCGTCGCGGCGGCCTCCAACAGCACCACCTCGAAGCCCTTGCCGCCGCGGGGGCACTGGACGCCTTCGGGTCGAGTCGGCGCGCGCTGGCCTGGTCGGCGGCCGCGGCCGCGCAGTCGCTACCCGATCGACTCCCGGGCGTCGTGACGGGCGCAGTGGCGCCCACGTTGCCAAAGGTGAGTGAGATGGAACGCGTGGCCGACGATCTGTGGTCGATGGGCCTCACGACCGAGGCGACGGCGATAGCGCTCGTGCGCGAAGCGCTCACCGCGCGCGGGGTGACGCGCGCGAGCGCGCTGGTGGCAGCGGAGAGCAGGCGCGTTGTTGTGGCCGGGGTCGTGACGCACCGTCAACACCCCGAGACGGTCAACGGCGCGGTCTTCGTGAACCTCGAAGATGAGACTGGTCACGTGAACGTCATCTTCTCCAAGGGTGCGTGGGCCCGTTGGTCGACGGTCGCGCGCAACACCCCCGCTTTGATGATTCGTGGATCGCTCGAGCGCGGACAGGGGACTATCACGTTGACGGCAGAGTACGTTGAGGCGCTCGAACTGGGGGCGACCACGCCCTCGAGGGACTGGCGCTGAGCTACTTGATGAAGGCGAACTCGGGTCGTTCGCCCGCTTCGACCTCTTCGCGCACGAGAATCTGCGCGAGGGGGAGATCGTCGGCGTGCGTGACACCAATACAACGCGAGGATGTCGCCATCACGTCAAAGCGCAGCGGCGTACGGTGAAGAATCTGACCGACGAACGTGGAGAGTTGGATCTCCTTTTCTTTTTCGAAGTCGTGCTGGCTGACGGCGTGATGCATGAGAGGAAGAATGTCGGGCTGAAAGCCCCAGAGATTCATCGACACCGTCGTTTGCGGGTGCAGTATCGCTGGCGTGAGACCATCGTCGGCGACGTAGCCGTCCAACGTCGCCGAGACATTACGCCGTTCGACGATCTCGGTCAAGTGACCGTTCACGACGACACACGTTCCTCGTGATACCGGCGACTCACCCACGAGTGCGCGCTCGAGTTCAAAGCCGACGAGACAGTTGTTGGGACTCGTCGCTAGGTGCCCACCGAGCAGCATGAACGACTCACGACCATAGAGATCGTCAGCGTTCGAAACGCCAAAAGGTTTGGTGAGATCGAGCGACTCCTCTGCGGCGAGCACCGCGTCGACCGTGCCGCGAAGTTGATGTTGAAAGGTGAACGACACGCGTCGTCCCTTCGGCCAGTATTTGGCGACGTGCTCTACGATTTCGGGACCGGTGTCGGGATTGATGACGATAACGATGTCGTCAAAACCCGCGGCGTAGGCGTCCGAGGCCAACAGGTCAATGACGCCCTCGCCGTGCATCCCGACCGGTGCCAACTGCTTGACCCCGCCGTAGCGGCGCGCTCTACCGGCCGCCAAGATGACGAGCGAGGGTCCGCTCACTTGGACCAACGAACGACGGCCGAGGCCCAGGTCATGCCCGCGCCAAAGCCGGTCAACAGCGCGTAGTCCCCCTTGTGGATCCGGTCGTTCTTCCTCGCGTCGTCAATGGCGAGGGGGATCGAAGCACTCGACGTGTTGCCGTATCGGTCGAGCACGACAACGGTGCGCTCCATCTCGACGTTGAGGCGCTTACAGACCGCTTCGATGATGCGAATATTCGCCTGGTGGGGGATGACGAGACTGAGGTCGGCCGTCGTGACGCCCGCCATGGCGAGTGCCTTTTCGGCAGAATCGACGACGACGCGCACGGCGTGGCGAAAGACCTCTTTGCCGTCCATTTGAAAGTAGCCACCATGTTCACAGGTCAAGAGATCGGCGTCGGCGCCTTCGGCGCCCAAGGAGAACGACAAGATGTCGTTCTCGGTTGGGTCGTACTCGAGCACCGTCGCGCCCGCGCCGTCGGCGAGCAGCACGGCCATGTTTCGGTCACTCCAGTCGACCCAGCGTGAGAGGTTCTCCGAGCCAATGACGAGCACCCGCTTGTTGCCAGTCTCGAGCAGTCCGTACGCCGTGCGCACGGCGTACATGAAGCCGCTACAGGCGGCGTTGAGGTCCATCGCCGGACAACTCATACCGAGTTCGTGGGCGATCATGGGCGACGTGGCGGGCGTTATGCGATCGGGGGTGGTGGTCGCCAAGATGAGAAAATCGACGTCCTTGGGGTCAACGCCGGCGTCGTCGAGGGCGCGCTGACCGGCAATCACGCCGAGGCTCTTCGCGGATCCGCCGATGCGACGCTCTTTGATGCCCGTGCGCTCGGTGATCCACTCGTCGGTCGTGTCGAGCGTCAAAGAGAGTTCTTCGTTGGTGACAATCCGATCGGGTACGGCCGTGCCCCATCCAATAAAACGAGCGCCCATGTCTCAGCCCTTTCGCTGGCCAGTCATACGAAAAGTCTAGGTGGTGGCCCTAGCTTTGTGAAGGTGCTGGTAAAACCTGCAAAGTACAGCGAGCGACGCAGATAAGTCGATCTTCATCGTCGCGCAGTTCAATGCCCCACACGTGGACGCTGCGACCTTTTCGAAATGGTGTCGCCGTCGCGGTCAAGGTGCCTTTAGTCATGGAGCGAAGGTGCGAGCAGTTCAGCTCTGTGCCGACCACGATCTGATCGGGCCCGACACTCACCGCGCCGCCGATCGACGCGGCGCCTTCGGCCATTAACGCAGAGACGCCGCCGTGCAAGATGCCATAGGGCTGGTGCACCTTGGGGCCGACCTCGACGCTCAAGACAACTTTGTCGGGCGTGGCGAGCACGACGACGATACCGAGTTGGTCGTTCACGTTGGGACGCGAAGAGAAGATGCTGTTGATGATGTCACTCATGGGGGCAGTTTAGAGAGCCGGTAGCCTTCCCCTATGGCTCGACGAGTTGATCTACGAAGCGACACGTTGACCCAGCCAACCCAGGCCATGCGTGACGCCATCGCCTCAGCTCCCGTTGGCGACGATGGCTACGGCGAGGACCCGACGATCAACGCCCTCGAATTGCGTTTCGCGTCGATGGTGCAAAAGGAGTCGGCGGTCTTTGTTCCCTCGGGCGTCATGGCCAATCAGATCGCGCTGCGCGTGCTAGTTAGTCCCGGCGACGTCATCGTCGCGGGTCGCACGCAACACCTCGTGAGTTTTGAGATGGGCGCGGCGGCACGAAACTCCTCGGTGCAATTCGCCACGGTTGATGACACCAATGGATCGTTGTCCATCGCCGACGTACTCGAGGTCATCGACGCCGAGCACGATCACCAACCCCACGTAGCTGCGGTCACCATCGAGAACACCCACATGTTCTCTGGCGGTGCACCCTGGGACGTCGAGAAACTTCGCGCCCTCGCTCTCGCCATTGGTGATCGCCAACTGCACCTCGACGGGGCTCGACTCTTCAACGCCGTCGTCGCGACGGGCACGAGTGCCGGCGAGTACTGCGCGCCAGCGACGACGGTGATGACCTGTCTGTCAAAGGGCCTCTGCGCGCCAGTGGGCTCGTTGCTCGCTGGTCCCGCGGACATGATGGCGCGGGCGCGCGTTGAGCGCAAACGTCTTGGTGGCGCTATGCGCCAGGCCGGCTTCTTGGCGGCGGCCGGACTCGTGGCGCTCGACACTATGGTCGATCGGTTAAAGGACGACCACGATCGCGCGCGTCAATTGGCCGATCTCTTTGCGACCGCTTTTCCCGAGTCGCTCTATGACCCCAGCACCTGTCAGACCAACATCGTGTCCTTCAATCATCCCCAAGCTCGCCAAATCGTCCAAGAGCTCGCCCAACTCGGTGTTGAAGGCGGTACCGTCGCGCCGCGAAGAGCACGCTTCGTGACCCACGCGGGCGTCACCGACGACGACGTTGACTTTGTTGGAGACGTTCTCACGCATTTCGTACCCACGGCGCGTTAGATCACCTTCGTCCCGGCCATTGGTCACGAGACGTTCACCTCATCTCGTTGGAGACGTCGCGGAGGAGGCGGTAGCCTAGGAAGGTTATAAAGGCATCCAATGACTGAAATTCTTCACCTCTCTACGTTTCTGCGCCGTCCGATCTTTGACAGCGGCGGTGACCGGATCGGACGCGTCCAAGACCTGGTCGCGCGTCTAGGCAACGACCCACATCCACCCATTGTGGGCGCCGTGATTCGCATCGAAGGTCGTAATCTCTACGTGCCGATTCGAAAGATCGGCGGGTTGAGCGAAGGTCGCATGACGTTCGAAGGCCGCCGCGTGGACTTACGGCGTTTTGAGCGCCGTCCGGGTGAACTGCTGCTCGCTGAAGACCTCCTCGCGCGCCACCTCATCAACCTTGTGCGAGGTCGCATCATCATCGCCAACGAGATCGAAATCGCAGAAATTGACGGTCGCTGGGAGGTCGTAGGGGTCGATCCAGGTAGGCGTTCGTTCTTGCGCCGTCTTCTCGGACCTCAAATCGGCTCGCACGTGCAGATCGACTCCATTGTTGACTTCGCGTCCATTGAACCTTTCGTGGGTCACGTTCCCACGGCGCGACTGCACATCCCGTACCGCAAACTCGCCAAGTTGCACCCCGCCCAGATCGCCGACCTCGTCGAACAGGCCAGTCACGAAGAGGGTGAAGAGATCATCGAAGCAGTGGGCCTCGACCGAGAACTCGAAGCCGACGTCTTCGAAGAACTCGACACGACGCACCAGTTGGAGTTCCTCGAATCGCGAAGTGACGCTGAAGCCGCGAAACTGCTCTCACGCATGGAGCCCGACAACGCCGCGGACCTGATCACCGAGATCGACCAAGATCGGCGACTGCCGATTCTCGAGCTGCTGGCAAATGATCAACAGACTAAAGTGCGTCAGCTTCTCTCCTATAACGCGGACACTGCCGGGGGACTGATGAACCCCGATTTTGTCTCGGTCCCGTCGAGCGCCACGGTCGCCGACGCGCTCGACGCGATTCGAACCTCGAGCGTGCCCGCCGAATCTCTTCATGCTGTCTTCGTGCTCGACGACCAAGGTCAGCCAATCGGCGCAGCGTCGATTGCGCCTCTCGTTCGCGCGCGCCCGAGCGAACTGGCCCTCAGTGTCGCGAAAACCCAGATGCAGCACGTGCATCCCCAGTGGGACCTGCACCAGGTTTCGAGAAAAATGAGTGACTTCAATCTGACGGTTTTGCCGGTGCTCGATAACGAGCACTCCAAGATGATTGGCGTCGTGACAGTCGACGACCTACTCGAAGAGCTACTGCCCCAGGGCTGGCGCGCCGAGTTCGGCATGGGCGCGGTGGAGGAGTAACTATGAGCCACTTCCCTAAAGGTCACGTTCTAAGGGGGCTTCTCTGAAACCCCCTAGTACCAGCCGCGAGGCTACTGACGTACCGACACGACTTCGCCCGTACCTAAAGGAGAGCGCCTAGCCCCCTTTGGTCGCCCCGTGGTTGTTTCGCCAAACGACCACGACACGACGAAAGGAGGTGGAACGTGCAGCGCGAACAGTCGAACGAATCGCAGCTCAAGGGTGCCGTCGGCACTTCGAGAACGAACCAACAACGTGGCCGAAGCGTCACGCGAGCGTACCGTCAACTTTCGACGGGCTACCTCGACGCCGCGTCGATCACTTCCGCCTTCGTCACGACAAGCTTCTCGGCTCTTTTTGAAGAGTCCAAGGGTCACTGAGGTCGACGGTCATGGACGACAACACACCAAAGATCGAACGTCCCACGGCCGTCTTGGACTCTGCGCACGTCGGTGACATTCAAGGCGCTTTCGGAACGATTGGCCAGCACGACGTAGGGGCACGCAACTCGTGGAAGGCGCGCGTGCTCACGATGTTCGCCATCATGGGACCGGGTCTTATCGTCATGATCGGCGACAACGACGCCGGCGGTGTCGCCACGTACTCCCAAGCCGGCCAGAACTTCGGTCTGACGTTGCTCTGGACACTGCCGCTACTCATCCCAGTCCTCGTCGTAAATCAAGAGATGGTCGTTCGCCTTGGCGCAGTCACCGGTGTCGGACACGCTCGACTTATCAACGAACGATTCGGCCGGTTCTGGGGTGCCTTTTCCGTGGGCGATCTCTTTATTCTTAACTTTCTCACCATCGCGACCGAGTTCATTGGGGTGAGCCTCGCGCTCGGTTACTTCGGCGTGAGTGAGTACATCTCGGTGCCGTTCGCGGCATTGGCCCTCATCTTGATGACGGCGTCGGGGAGTTTTCGCCGTTGGGAGCGGTTCATGTTCGTCTTCGTCTTTGCGAACTTTCTCGTCATCCCTCTCGCCATCTTTCGCCACCCCCACCTCCAGCCCTTTCTCCACGGTTTAGTGATCCCCGGGGTCAAGGGTGGGTTCAACTCCACCTCGGTGCTCTTGATCATGGCGATCGTGGGTACCACCGTGGCGCCGTGGCAACTTTTCTTTCAACAGTCGAATATTGTCGACAAACGCATAACGCCGAGGTGGATCAATTACGAACGGCTCGACACCGTGCTCGGTTCGCTCATCACAGTATTCGCCGCGGCGGTCATGATGTCCGTTGTCGCTATTGCCTTCGCCAAAACACCCTTGGCCGGACATTTTCAAAACGCCAGGGCAATCTCGACTGGCTTGCAGAAGTACGTTGGCAACGCGGCGGGGACGCTCTTCGCGATCATTCTATTGAACGCGTCGATCATCGGCGCCGCGTCGGTCACGTTGGCGACGTCGTACGCGTTTGGTGACATGTTCGGCGCCAAGCACTCATTGCATCGTGGCTGGCGAGACGCGAAGTTCTTCTACACTGTCTTTTCAGCAATGGTGATCGCCGCGGCCGGCATTGTCATCATTCCCGGCGCGCCGTTGGGCTTGATTACGACGAGCGTGCAGGCCCTCGCCGGAATTCTGTTGCCGAGCGCCACGGTGTTCTTGTTGCTGCTGTGCAATGACAAAGAGGTACTGGGACCGTGGGTTAACAAACTGTGGTTGAACATCATCGCGAGTGTGATCGTCTCCATTCTCTTGATGATGTCCCTAGTGCTGATGATGACGACGCTCTTCACGTCGATCAACGTCAACAATTTGGCCCTCGTGCTGGGTGCCGTGCTCGTCGTCTCGTACATCATCGGCCTCGTCGTAATCGTGAAAACTCGTTCGCGACGGGTGCCGATCTCAGACGAGGACTACAAGAGTCGCGCGTCGTGGCGAATGCCGTCAATCAACCTTCTCAGTCGACCCAAGTGGTCGCGAGGCCGACGCGTTGGCATGTACCTCCTGCGTGGTTACCTCGTCGTCGCGGTGATAATGCTGATCGTGAAGGGCCTGCAACTCGGATTTCACAAGTGACGCGCCGTCGCGTTCGCGTTCACGCGTTGAACGTAGGAGATTTCTCCCGACTCTCGTGCGTCGAGCGCGTCGTCCAACGAGCAGGCTCGTAGTCTCTCAAGATGAGCTTCTTGCCCACACTCGTGTGCGTACACGCGCATCCCGATGATGAGGCCTTCTTCGCTGCCGGCGCCGTGGCTCACTATGCCGATCTCGGCCACCGCGTCGTGCTCATTACTTGCACGAACGGTCAGTTGGGCATTGATCAAGCTGGTCGTGCGGGTTCGGACCCTGCGCACGATTCGTTGACGACGAGAAGCGTGCGCGCCGGCGAACTGCAGCGCGCCGCGGCGCTTCTGGGCTTTTCCAGGGCCGTGTCGCTCGGTTACGACGACTCGGGCATGGCGGGTTGGACCCAGAACGAGCGACCGAGCGCGTTCATGAACGCCGACGTCGACGCGGTCGCCGAGACGCTGGCGTCGATCTTTGATGAAGAACAAGCAGTTGTCGTCGTGACGTATGACGAGAAGGGCTTTTACGGACATCCCGACCACGTGATGGCGAACGTGGTGACGCGTCGCGCGCTCGACTTCGCTAAGGGCGTCGAGCGCCTCTACTATCCGGTCGTACCCCGCGGCGTGATCACGACGTTCGTCGACGGCGCGAGGGATCTCGGTCTCTCACTACCTGCGTGGGTATTGGAGGCGGGAACGAACGTGCCCGACGAGTTGGTAACTACGACACTCGACGCGCGCGACTACGCGACGCAGAAGCAAGCCGCGATGGCAGCCCACGCGTCTCAGGTCGACAATGACGACGTTGTTCGAATGAACGAGGATCTCTTTACACTGCTCTTTGGCACTGAGTACTACCAGCGCGCGTGGAGTCGCTACGCCGCGAACGGTGACCACGCCGATCTCTTTGGAGGACTTTCATGGGACTGACATTTTTGGCGGTGCACGCGCACCCCGATGACGAGGCCAGTTCGACGGGCGGGACGTATCGTCTGCTCGCCGATCAAGGCGTGCGCACTGTGCTCGTGACGTGCACGAACGGCGAGTGCGGCGACGCGCTCGATGGCGCTAAGCCCGACGCGGATCACCACGACGGCGACGACGTGGCGAAAGTTCGCGCCGTGGAACTCAACAACGCCGTGAAGATCCTCGGCATCGATCGCCTCTTGCGTTTGGGATACCGCGATTCAGGTATGAAGGGCTGGCCCCAGAACGACGACCCCGAGTCGTTTTGGGCGACGCCCGTCGACGTCGCGGCCACGCGACTCGCCGCGATACTGCACGAAGAGCGCCCCCAGGTTGTGGTGACCTACAACGACTACGGCTTCTACGGCCACCCTGACCACATCCAGGCTCATCGCATCACGATGGCAGCGCTCGAACTGCTCGACTATGAACCGACGCTCTACTTCAATGCCATTCCCAACTCCGTAATGGAGGGCATGCGAGAGCGCTGGGAGCAAGAAGAGCGCGAGAAACAAGAAGTCGACGCGGCCAAGGGTATTGTTCGAGCACCCGAGGTCGACGACGACGAGCGCATCGAGATCGGAACGCCCGATGAATTGATCGACGCCGCGATTGACGTGAGCTCGGCGAATGACGCGAAGTTCGACGCACTCGCCGCGCATCACTCACAGATCGCCGAGTCATTTTGGATGACAATGGGTCGCGAGCAGTTCAAGAAGGTGATGCGTACCGAGTGGTTCGTGCGCGTCACGAACCCGATGAACCTCTCGGGAAAAGTGGACGATATCTTTGCGGGCTACCGATAACTAGTAGCGGTAGGTGTCGGGCTTGAAGGGTCCCTCCACGGCGACACCGATGTAGTCAGCTTGTTGCTTCGTAAGCGTCGTTAACTTCACTCCGAGCGCGTCGAGGTGCAGTCGCGCGACCTTCTCGTCGAGCAACTTTGGCAGCACGTAGACCTTCTTCTCGTAGTTCTCCTTGTTCTCGAAGAGCTCGATCTGGGCCATGGTCTGGTCCGTGAAGGAGTTGCTCATCACGAAGCTCGGGTGTCCCGTAGCGTTGCCGAGATTGAGGAGACGACCCTCCGAGAGCACGATGATGGCGCGGCCACTGGGCAGTGTCCACTTGTCAACTTGGGGCTTTATAGTTTCGCGCTCTACGCCAGGAATACTGGCCAGTCCCGCAATGTCAATCTCGTTGTCGAAGTGGCCGACGTTGCCGAGCACCGCTAAGTGTTTCATGAGCTTCATGTGTTCAACGGTGACGATGTCACGGTTGCCGGTCGCGGTGATGACGAAGTCCGCCTGGGGCAGCGCTTCTTCCAGCGTGATGACTTGGAAGCCGTCCATCGCCGCCTGCAGCGCACAGATCGGGTCGATCTCGGTGATGATGACGCGCGCGCCCTGGCCACGCAGCGATTCGGCAGATCCTTTGCCGACGTCGCCGTAACCACAGACGACCGCGACCTTGCCACCGATCAAGAAGTCGGTAGCGCGATTGAGTCCGTCAATGAGGGAGTGGCGAATGCCGTATTTGTTGTCGAACTTGGACTTCGTGACCGCGTCGTTCACATTGATCGCGGGAAAGAGCAAGACACCGTCGCGTTCCATTTCGTAGAGTCGGTGCACGCCGGTCGTCGTCTCTTCGGAGACACCAATGATGCCCTTCGCCATCGGTTCGAAGATCTTCTCGCCTCTTGAGATGATGTTGTGCAAGAGCGCCAAGATCACTCGGTACTCTTCAGAGTCGGCTGACTCGGGGGCTGGCACGAAGCCCGCCCGCTCGAACTCGAGACCTTTGTGGACGAACAGCGTGGCGTCTCCACCATCGTCGAGGATCATCGTTGGTCCGTCGTGACCGGGCCAGCGAAGTAGTTGCTCAGTGCACCACCAATACTCTTCGAGCGACTCACCTTTCCAGGCGAATACCGGCACGCCCGCAGGGTTGTTCGCGGTGCCCGAAGGACCGACGACAATGGCGGCGGCGGCGTGATCTTGCGTCGAGAAGATGTTGCAGCTCACCCAACGCACGTCGGCGCCCAAGGCAACGAGGGTTTCGATCAACACGGCCGTTTGAATCGTCATGTGCAATGAGCCCGCGATACGTGCCCCCTTCAAGGGTTTCGTGTTGGCGAATTCGGCTCGCATGGCCATGAGGCCGGGCATTTCGTGCTCGGCCAGTTTGATCTCGGCGCGACCGAAGCCGGCGAGTGCGAGGTCCGCAACTTTAAAATTAAAGGCGTCAGAGGTCATGATTCTCCTAGGAGTAGGTGGTTTCCAGGCGCCGACCTCTGTCGTAGTCGCCTGGGTAAATCGTAGCGCTTATACGCCCACTCTGAACTCAACCACGTCCCCGTCGCGCATCACGTACTCCTTGCCCTCGACGCGCGCTTTGCCAGCCGCTCGTACGGCCGTCATCGACCCGGCCGCGATCAGGTCGACGAAGGAAACGACTTCGGCCTTGATGAAGTGCTTTTGGAAATCCGTATGAATCTCGCCCGCAGCCTCGGGCGCGGTTTCGCCCTTATGAATTGTCCAGGCACGAGCCTCCTTAGGTCCGGCCGTGAGAAACGTCTGTAGACCGAGCGTTGAAAAACCGACGCGCGACAGCTGGGCGAGACCAGACTCGGCTTGGCCGTAGGACTGCAAGAGCTCGAGCGCTTCGTCGTCGTCGAGTTCAGAGAGCTCCGCTTCGACCTTCGCACACAGCACCACCGACGGGGACGGAGCGACCGATGCATGGAGATCGTTTCTGCGTTCTTTATCGGCGAGTGTCGCTTCGTCCACGTTGAAGACGTAGATAAAGGGCTTATCGGTCAAGAGGTGTAGATCGTAGAGCAGTGTCCGGTCGAGTTCTTTGCCGATCTGAGAGATGACTCGTCCCTCGTTGAGGGCGAGTTGCGTCTTTTTCACTTCGGCCAATTTGACGCTCGCTTCACCGCCGCGTTTTGCTTCACGTTCGAGTCGCGCGGCGGCGCGCTCAACGGTCTGTAAGTCCGCGAGGATGAGTTCGGTCTCAATGGTGGCGACGTCGCTCGCTGGATCGATTTTCCCGTCCACGTGAATCACGTCGTCATCTTCAAAGACACGCACGACTTCACAGATCGCGTCGGACTCTCTAATGGCGGCGAGGAATTGGTTCCCGAGGCCTTCACCGGTCGAAGCGCCGCGTACAATGCCCGCGATATCCACGAAGGTTACGGTCGCCGCGATGATCTTTTCTGAGTGAAAGAGTGACGCGAGAATTTGAAGTCGCTCATCCGGCACGGCGACGATGCCGACGTTGGGCTCAATTGTCGCGAAGGGGTAGTTGGCCGCGAGCACGTGATTCTTCGTGAGCGCGTTGAAGAGCGTTGATTTTCCGACGTTCGGCAGTCCGACGATGCCAATGGAGAGCCCCATAGAAGGCTCAAGGCTACCGCAAAGTATTCGCGAGATCTTGAGTCGTTTGCACGCGATGATTACGTGTTGGTGTCCATAAACGACCGGCTCCGACAAGGCGCGATGGTACGTCGGTGCGCGGTGGTGCGTCCTCTACAGTCGTTGAGATGAATGACGTCAGCGTGGTCGAAGGTTTCATTCCCTTTGGTGAATGGCAAACGTGGTATCGCGTCACGGGCGATCTCACGTCGCCTTTGACGCCGCTCGTCGTGGTGCATGGTGGACCGGGCTGCTCGCACGACTACCTCGACGTGCTGAAAGAGATTGCTCACTCTGGTAGAGCAGTCGTGCACTACGACCAGGTCGGTGGTGGGCGATCGACGTTGCTGCCCGACAAGGCCCCCGAGTTCTGGACGGTTGACCTCTTCTTGTCCGAATTGGACAACTTGTTGGCTTATTTCGGAATTACCGAGCGCTACCATTTCCTCGGCCAATCGTGGGGTGGCATGTTGGGAGCGGAGCACGCGATTCGCCGCCCCGCGGGACTTCGGGCGCTCATCTTGAGCAACTCGCCCGCGTCGATGGTGCTGTGGGCGAGCGAAGCGAAGCTGCTCCGCGCTGAGTTGCCCCCAGAGATTGAAGCCGCGCTCGATCGACACGAAGCTAACGGCACGACGAATGATCCCGAGTACTTGGCGGCAACCCAGACCTACTACGACGAGCACGTCTGTCGGGTAGTACCTAATCCGCCCGAGCTTGTTCGCACTAACGAATTCATGGCGAACGATTCGACCGTCTACAACACCATGAACGGCCCGAACGAGTTCTTCTGTATCGGGACGCTACGTGATTGGAGCGTGGTCGATCGGGTGCACGCGATAAACGCCTCGACGTTGTTGCTGTCGGGCCGTTTCGACGAAGCGACGCCCGCGACGGTGCAACCGTTCTTTGACAACATTCCAAACGTTCGCTGGGAGATCTTCGAGAACTCCAGCCATATGCCCTTTATTGAAGAACCAGAGCGGTACCGAGAGGTCGTGGAGGCTTTCCTCGCTGATCACGACGAGTAATCGTGTCAGAAGCTAAGCGGGATCTTCGTATCAAGGTGTTTGGAGTGACGCGCATCCCTTATGACTCTTGACCGATCGACTGGATTTTCGACTAGACGAGATTCGTGAAGAGATTTACTGACCGAGCCGACGCGGGGCGTCAGTTGAGCGCGCGAGTTGGCGAGCTTCCGGGTTTGGGGGGTTGTGTCGTCGTAGGACTTCCTCGTGGAGGCGTACCAGTCGCTTTCGAGGTTGCGCGCGCACTCATGTCTCCACTCGACGTGCTCGTCGTTCGAAAAGTTGGCGTGCCGTCGCAACCCGAGCTGGCAATGGGGGCAATTGGCGAGGGCGCCGTGGAAGTGATTGACGAGCGCATGATGAAATCGACGAACGTCAGCATTGGCGAGTATGAGGTCGTCGCAACTCGAGAACGAAGTGAGTTAGAACGACGTGTTCTCAAATATCGCGGCCGTGACGATCCGGCGCCCATCGCTGGCAAGTTGGTCATCATTGTTGACGACGGTGTCGCAACGGGATCGACGGCTCGAGCGGCCCTTCGAGTCGCGAAGGCTCGAGGTGCGTCGAGACTGGTGTTGGCGGTGCCGGTGATCTCTGGAGGCGCTTTGCAGAGTCTTCGAGGTGAGGTGGACGACGTGGTCGCGCTCGTCGTCGTCGATGGACCCTTCGCGGTGGGTGAGTGGTACGAACATTTTGATCAGACTTCGGATGAAGAGGTCATGAGGTGCCTTTCGCGGGCGAAGAACTTCGTCGCTTCGTCTCCTCAAGAAGAAACTGGTCGCCGTGGCGATGCTCCCAGGGGAGCTGAGTGAAGGCATTCTCTTTCCTCCACCGACGCGGCGTGGGTAACATGCCGCCAGGGAGGTGAATGTAATGGGTAGTTATTTTCGATTGGTGGCAGCGGGACCATTGTTCTTCGTAAGTTCGTGGGTCCTCATGCTCTTCGCCGGCATTGTCGCGCACGACGTTGGCATCCACCCATTTGGTTATCTCACGTCGATGGTCGTAACCATTGGACTCTGGCTGGCGGTGGCGCCGGCAATTGCTGCGGTTTCTCGGGGCCGCCACGGCTGGGGGCATCACTGAGTAATTGGCTACTCGTTCGCTTGCTTTGCGCGTGAGACGCTACGTCGAGTTGAATGACAGTAGTAACGAAGTCGTGATGACGGGTGCAGTGCGCGGAGCCGTTTCGGTCATTGTTCGCTGCTCGTTTAGTTGATGGGAAAGGGTGTCGCATGGACGTACAGAAACTCATGAACCGGGTATCTCAGAACTTCTCAGTGAGTCGAGCCTTTGGTACTGCGTACGAGAAGGACGGGACACTGGTTATTCCCGTGGCACTCGTAACGGGTGGCGGCGGTGGCGGAGAAAATTCGCCAGCAACTTCGACACCAGAATCGTCTGACATCGACAAATTGAATGAGTCTCTTGAGGGTGGTCGGTCGAAAGACCAGTCGGACATGGGCGCTGGAGCAGGATTTGGTGGAGCGGTCCTGCCACTTGGCGTGTACGTCGTAAAAGATGATCAAGTCAGCTGGGTTCCTGTCGTGAACGTGGCCTGCGTCATTGGCGGACTCTGTGTACTGCGACTCCTTGGCATTATGGGCAAACGTCGACGGCGCCACCACCGATCCTGATCGTTCGTTGAGACGTGTTGAGATTCGAAACGTAATCTCTCTTCTGCCAAAAATCCGTAGACGAGTGTACGCCGATTTCTATTGAAATCCAAGGCTCGACTTAAGATGCGAGTTCCTTATCCAGACTAAGAATCTCACGACCACTGTGAGTGGACGCTCAGCGACGCCGAGGGAAAACTGGTGTCGATCTCGCTGGTCAAGAAGTGGCGTGGCGAGCCCACGACGTGGCCGGGCGTCTCAGCTGGCAATTACTGGCGTTTCGTGCTCGGGTGGCCGACGATCAAACATCCGGTGCGATGGGACCTATTCCTCTAGTCGTAGGACATCACCGGAACTAAAATGACGATTATCGGCAGCGGTGCCGACCGATCGGGGCAGTCAATGAGACTAAGACGCTGGTTGAGAGAAGTTTTCTCGAGTGAGCGGTTCCGTACGCAGGTCGATCTCGCTGAGTCGAGTTTCCTGGGCGCTGAACGGCGATTTCGCTCTGGGTGTTCGCGGCGCTCGGCCATTTTGACGGGGCTAGTAGCGTTGTGTCCTAGACCGATGAGCTTGCTTCGCGTTAACGAACCAGGCCGGTGGATACGAGGGCGACCGTGAGCGGTCCCACGCTGACGATGGTTGGAACCTACCCCCCGACGGGCTGTGGCCTGGCCACCTTTACGCGCAATCTGTCAGCGGCGATCGCCGCCCCTGGTTCGGGCTGGTCCACCGGGGTCGTGCGGCTCGTCGAACGAGCCGAAGTGAACGAGCACGACGAGGTAGTCGCGCAGTGGATCGCCGGTGATCCCGCGTCATTCCGGCGAGCCGTTATCGCCATGGAGTCGTCGGACGCGGTCGTGCTCCAACACGAGTACGGGCTGTTCTCCGGACCCGACGGAGAGGCCGTGCTCGAACTAATTGACGCCGTACGGGTTCCCCTCGTGGTGGTGCTGCACACCGTGCTACGAAACCCGACGACCCATCAACGCCAGATCCTCAATGCGTTGATGATGGCCGCATCGAAGACTGTCGTTCAGAGTAGGGCCGCCTACGATCGACTGCTTGTAACGTACGACGCGAATCCCGAGAAGACGGTGGTCATACCCCACGGCGCCGCGGAGAACTTTGAGGGACCGATCCTGAGCGGCATCAAGCGCCCGGCGATACTTACGTGGGGTCTGCTCGGTCCCGGCAAGGGGATCGAGTACGGGATCTCCGCACTCGGGCTCTTGCAGCATCGATCACCCGCGCCGACGTACATCGTGGCCGGGGAGACTCACCCCAAAGTTCGTGCGGCCCAGGGTGAGCGCTACCGCAACACATTGGTAAACCAGAGCCGCCAACTCGGTTTGCAAGACCGGGTGTACTTCGACGATCGCTACCGGGACTGGGGGTCCCTGCGAGCGTTGGTTCGCAGCGTGGACGTGGTGTTGTTGCCCTACGACTCGCTCGACCAGGTCAGTTCCGGGGTGCTCGTCGAAGCCATCGCCTCCGGCAAGCCGGTCGTGGCGACGCAGTTCCCGCACGCCGAAGAGTTGCTTTTTCGCGGCGCCGGACTGTGCGTACCTCAGGGCGACGTTGAAGCCATGGTCGCCGCTCTCGACCAGGTGCTCTACTCGCGCGGCGTAGCGACGAAGATGAGCGTTGCGGCACGACTCGAAGCCCAGAACCTGCTCTGGCCGACCGTCGGTGCGAAGTACCGTTCACTCATCGCCGAGGTTCTTTCCTCCGTAGCCGTGATCGGCGTGAGTTGAACGAGTTGACGTCACCAACGCCAGCGCTTGACTATCTGGCTCGACTGTGCGACGCGAATGGAATTTTCGAACACGCGAAGTTGGACCGCCCTCGCATGGAGTGTGGCTACTGCACGGACGACGCCGGACGACTCCTCGCTCTCACGACTCAGCTTTCGCGAGACCCTCACTCGCTGCGCCTCAGCCAGGCGGCGGTGGGCTTTCTCGAGCGAGCTCACCTCGGTGGGGGAGCGTTTCGCTTACGCCAGCGCGAGGACGGCGATTGGACGGAGGACGCACCGAGCGACGACGCGATCGGTCGCGCCCTGCTCGGTCTCGGCACGGCGGCGGCGTGGGCGCCGTGGCCCGACGTGCGCGCTCGAGCGCTCGCTCTCTTTGAACAGGCGGCCACGTTTCGCTCCGAGCATTCCCGCGCCACGGCGTACGCCGCCCTCGGCGCCGTTGAGCTGTTACGAGCCGAACCGACTCACGCGCGGGCCCGGCGCTTGGTGAGCGACGCTGCCGACCAGTTGCCTCGCTTCGGGTCCGCGGGCGCGTGGCCGTGGCCCGAGGCCCGGCTGAGTTACGCCAACGCGGTACTACCTGACGCGGGGCTGTCGATCGCGATCGCGACGGGAAGTCAACGCGGCGTGAACGAGGCTCTGGGTCTGTTGAGTTGGCTCGTTGATCAAGAGATGAGCGAGCATCATTTCAGTTTCACTCCCGTGGGCGGTCGCGGTCCCGGTCCCGGTCCCGGAGAGACCAAACCGATGTTCGATCAGCAACCAATTGAGGCCTGGGCCATGACCTCGGCGTGCGCCAACGCCTTCGCTCACACCCACGACCAGCGGTGGGCCAACGCTTGTCGGGTCGCGGGTTCGTGGTTCCTGGGTAACAACGACGTAGGGGTCGCCGTCTTCAACCCCTTGACCGGCGGCGGCTTCGACGGGCTAGAGGGCAACGGAGTGAACCTAAACGAGGGAGCGGAGTCGAGTTTGGCGTTCGTTGCCAGCATGCACCAACTAAAGGAACTGCCGCCGCTACCGGCGCAGGCGTTCGGTGACATGGCCGTGCGGATCTAGGGCAGCCGGCACTTCTAACGAACCTGGCGCGAGAGCATCAGTCGTTGACGGGCTAAGTGGCCGCAGTGGGGTGCTGTTGAATCCAATGCTCGCGGAAAAGTATCTTGGGTGCAGCCTTAGTAGCGCAAACCGAAAAGTTGGGGGTACCTTCCGCAATGACTGAACCGATGCCCCATTTAACACCAGAGGTCACGAATTTTTCCTGGGAAATTGCCCAGGCTGCTAATCGTGCGTTCGATACCTTACGAGAGACCGAAGCGAACATAACTGAAGTTCAAAAGGTTGCGCTCACCGTTGAGGGCGTCGTACTCACGTACGCGGCCATGGCTCCCTTGGAAAAAATTCGAAACGACGCCCAGGCTAACTTCCGTCTGTTGACCGAGATGGCGACGCCGGTCATGTCACTACCCAAGAGCCCCTTTGCTCTTAGCTCTAATGACATAACGGCAACCGTCGCACAACAATCGACTGCGGTAACGACTGAACAATCAGAAACGTTACCCGCTGACTATCGTGAGTGTCTCGTTACGCGCTACGTGCAGAAGAGTGAAGCCGTCCTTCGACAGATCAAAGACGGTACGTTGCCGGAAAATTATGCGCTCCCCGAACTAAGCGTCCTACTCGTGCGCGCTATCTCCTTAGCGTCGACGTACGAAATTATGGTGAAGAATGGCTGGCAGCCAGAAGTAGTTTTTGTTCCTCGAGGACTGAGTCTTAAACAGTGGAACGCTCTACTCACGGGACATCGGCTCGCCGATCAGAGTTGGACCGAAGGGGTGCATCGTACGTGGGCCGGATTCGAGACGGCTCCTCCTACCCTCTCGCTAAACGTCAGCCCTTGGGGCATTGCGGTGGTCAGCGCAGCGACGCGGCCCGTACTGGCCAGCGTCAGTAAGGACGGTGAACATGGCTTCAACGCGGCTTACGCACTCCGGGTGCTCGCAGAACTACCGAGTGTCAACGGCGCTTCGTCCCGCGAAGCGATTATCCGCGAGGCCAGCCCCACGGAGGAGCAGTACTTGGCCCTGCAGCTTGCTCGTTTGGAGCGCGGTGAGATGCCCGTTGACTCAGAGACTTGGACTATTGGCCACGAAGACTTAGAGATCGGGGGGGAGTGGGGGTCGCTCTACTTCTATTTTCGTCCCAAGGAACACCGGTTCAAGTCCATCTGGCGCAACCGAGGCGCCTTCGACAATAACGACGGCGTCCGTCCTTCGGCGGGAGACGAAGACCTAGTTCCTAACGCTTGAACCTGATTTTCGAAGCCGCGTTGTTGGTCCCCCTATTCGCGGGCGCACTCTGAAGGTGGCGTTTCTGCTACCGGCGATGTCCGGTAGAGCGCACTTAGATTTCAAGCGGCGCGGCGCAGGGCGTCCAGCAGGTGACCGACCCGCGCGGTCGCCAGTCCCACGCAGCGGTCGGCCGCACCGTAGGTGAGATACACGTCGTCGCCGTCACAGTAGGCCCCCTGCACGAAGACGACATTCTCTACGTCGCCTCGACACTCCCAGTCGAGCTCTGGTACGAGCAGGGGTGCCGGGAGTTGGCTGCGCAGCCGACCGGTGTTGTGATCCAGGAGCGCCAAGTTCATGGTGTACGCGCCATCGGCGCGCCGTTCGTGATAAAAGAGCAGGAGCCCCGCGTCGCACGTCACCGGTGGGGCGCCCGCCCCGATGGCGAGGGCTCCGGGCGAGGGGCGTAGCAGCGTGTGCGCGTCGAGGTTGGCCACGTAATCGTCCCAATAGTCAGCACCCGCGTGCCATAAGTGCTCGAGATCGTCAAAGATGGCGAGTTGCATATCAGGGTGGATGCGGTGGATCAGCGCTACACGAGCGTCGGCCAAGGTAAAGACAATGGCGTCCTTGTTCTCTACTTCGGGCGGCCCGAGGAGTTGACCGGTTGTTTCGTCAAGATGGAACCGGTACCCATCCCAGGAGAGGCGATGAGCTCCGACGCGCCAGGGCCGACCGCTCTCGCGAGGAGGCAGGTTGGTGTACGTCATGACGATGTGCTCACGGTCGCCACTTTGAACGCGCTGCACTCGAGGATCCTCAAAGCAGTGCACCCCGGCGGTGCCGGCCCGGCAGAGAACGTAGGCAAAGTCGTAGGACCGGCCGTCGGAAGAGGTGAACACCAAGATGTCCGAGATGTAGTCGAGGAAACGCGGACCGGGTCCGTCGTTGCGCCGGTAGCCCTCACGTACCCCGCGCGCAAAGAGGTGGAACGTCTCATCGTGGTAGAGCAGCCCCGCGTTGAATACTGCTCCGTAGCCCGGCACCGCGTCCGCCTCGATGATAGGTCGGTCGTGGATACGAAGGGCGCGCGCCCCACCGCCTAAAGCCGTCAACACGATTGGTTCACTAGCCCCCCCGACACTCCGTAAAACTGATTGAGAGCAGTTGCCCCTAATGTTGGATTCAGAGTGTAGAAGGTAACGGACCCGATGAGGTGGATGCCAATGAGCCAGCGTGATGAAAACCGAGAAATCTACCAGCGTTTTGCGGGCAATCCGATTCTGAGCGCGGCAGACTTCCCCGGCACCGTCAACGCAGTGTTCAATCCTGGCGCCGCTGAAGTTAAGGGTAGAACCCTGCTCTTGCTTAGGGTGGAAGACCGCAGCGGTCTCTCCTCTCTCGTCGTAGCAACCAGCGAGAACGGGCTTACCGGGTGGGAGATTGACCAGACCCGGGGATTGCAACCACGAAGCGACGTCGACGAAGAGAAGTGGGGACTCGAGGACCCGAGGATCACTCGCATCGGTGACGACTACTACGTTGTCTACGTGGGGTTTTCGGCCTACGGCCCGCTCGTCAGCCTGGCGAAGACCAAGGATTTTGAGCATTGGGAACGGTGCGGAGTGCTCCTACCACCTGAGGATAAAGACGCCGCACTCTTCCCGACGACCTTTAACGGACGCTGGGGGCTAATTCACCGTCCCGTGCCGGCCATGTCCGGTTTGGGTAAGCACGTGTGGCTCTCGTACAGTCCCGACTTGCGCCACTGGGGTGAAACTCACGTGCTGCTCGCGGCTCGATACGGTGGCTACTGGGACGCCAACAAGATTGGACTCGGTCCCCCGCCGATCCTCACTAAGGATGGCTGGCTACTTTGTTATCACGGAGTGCGAGAGACCGCGTCAGGGTCGCTCTACCGCCTCGGCCTAGCACTGCTGGACAGGGACGACCCGTCCAAGGTCCTTGCGAGGAGTAACGACTGGGTGTTCGGACCTCGAGAACCATACGAACAAGCGGGCGACGTGCCGGGTGTCGTGTTTCCGTGCGGTTGGATCCTGCGCGACGACGGTGACACCCTTCATCTCTACTATGGCGCCGCGGACAGTGTGGTCTGCGTGGCCGAGACCAGTCTCGCCAGACTGCTGGACCACCTCAAAGCGGAACCGAGTGGTCTCGGACTCAACTAGCCGCGATCTTGCAATAGGCAACATGAGCTACGACAGTCGGTCCGCGGGAATACCTTCCCGGCGGGGGAAGATATAGGTACAAGTCGAAGAGCCATCTCCACCAGAAGATCACTTCAAAAATGAACAGTCGTCGTGAGGTGGATGGTGTCGGCCGGAACTCGACTGCTATCGGAAAGTGTTGTGCTGACCGGTTGAAACCGCCGTCTTTGAACCGGTCTGACGGCGAGCAACGAGTAGCCGTGTTTGTTCAGGAAGGTCACCACAGCTCAAGAGCGTTGCCCAACTCTTCGCCCTCATCCCTGCGCGCTGAGTGATGATGGCACCTTCAAGAGGCCCGCGACGCCGTTCGTTATTTGGCCTCGCAGGATCCTTAGCGGGGCTTAATGTTGACAAGATAAATTCAGGCCGTCATGAGCCAATTTTTGAAACCTCGAATTCTTGTGGTGGACGACGAACTGGCGATAGCCGACGCCATTTCTACCGCTCTTCGTTATGAGGGATTCGACGTCGACGAGGCCTTCAATGGACGAGAGGCCCTCGCCTCGGTGCACGCTCGAATGCCGGACCTTGTGGTTCTGGACGTAATGTTGCCCGATATTGATGGTTTGGAACTAACAAGTACATTGCGCGATGAGGGCATCATGGTGCCCATCCTCTTTCTTACGGCGCGTGACGCCATGGACGACAAGGTCGCAGGATTAAGTGCGGGGGGCGACGACTACGTTACAAAACCATTTGCGCTTGTTGAGATCGTGGCGCGTATTCGAGCAATTCTTAGAAGAGCGTCAGTACCGGGTCAAGATTCGGAGACCTCTCGCTTCGTGGATCTCGAGATGAATCACGCGGCGCACGAGGTGCGGCGCTCTGGCAAATTGATAGAACTCACCGCGACCGAATACTCCATTTTGGAATACTTCATGCTCAATCCGCGACGAATATTGACTAAGTCGCAGATTCTCGCTCACGTGTGGCACTACGACTTTGGTGGTGATTCCAACATCGTCGAAACGTACATAAGTTCGTTGCGCAAGAAGCTCGACGTTCATGGACCGCCCCTTATCGTGACGAAGCGACTGGTTGGTTATATTCTCATTGAGCCCCTCGAAGAGAAGTCCACCGCCCACTGATGTCGCTGCGAGCGAGGCTTCTTGTGACGGTCGGGACGGTCACTGTTCTCGCACTGGGAATTACGAGCGTGGCGACGTATTCATTTCTGCAGTCGTATCTCTACAACAAAGCCGACAATTCTCTTCAATTTGCGTCCAAAGCCATCGCGCGCGCCGTCGACACCTCGCAGCAATTCTCTCGTTGCGTGCGACCTGGTACTACGACACCGCCCATGAACTTTCAAGGACGACCCATTCCCACGGCACTGAAGGGTCTTCCCAATCTCGGTTCCGTCGTCACGGTCTCCTATGACGTGCGAAACCAAAAGGGTGTGATAGCGAGCGGCGAACATTGCGCGGCGTACGTTCGAGGGCAAAGTTACAATCCGCTCATTCCCACGCATATCCCGGGACTGAGCCACTCGACGCCAGTAAATTTCACGACGGCGTCGACGAAGCCCGGTGGTCCCGACTTTCGTGTGTACGCAGCAATACTCGCCAATGGATCCACTCTCGTCGTGGGCATTCCCCTCACCGATACCGCCAGTACCCTGCAAAATCTTCTTTACATTGAATTGAGCGTGTCGGCCATCGCCCTCCTGCTTGCGATCTCGGCTGGTTTCTTCTTTGTTCGTTTGGGTCTACGACCATTGGACGACGTGGAGAGTACCGCTGAAGCAATCATTGGAGGGAGACTCTCCGACCGTATTCCCGCCGCGACGCGACGCTCCGAAGTTGGAAGATTGTCGAGCACGTTGAATAAGATGCTCGACCAGATCGAGGGAGCCTTCGCCGCTCGGGACTCCATTGAGGTTGAGTTGAGGAAGCGTGATGAACTGTTGCGCCAATTTGTCGCTGACGCGTCGCACGAATTGCGGACCCCCATCGCCGCAATAGCGGCCTACGCGGAACTGATTGATCACTGGGGTTCACCTGAGCCCGAGCATTTGTCCCGCGTTCTCGTTGGTATACGGACGCAAGCACAACGCATGGAAGAGTTGGTGGGGGACTTGTTGACGTTGGCGCGACTTGACGAGGGTGCACCGATGACCACGAACCGCGTCGAGTTGGTGAGTTGTTGTACCGAGGTCATCTCGACCGCGACGACAGTGAAACCCCAGTGGCCAGTCACCTTCGAAGCCAGCGAATCATTGGAAGTGATGGGAAATTCAACTCAACTTCATCGGGTGATTGAAAATCTTCTGGCCAATGTCCGTGCCCATACACCCGAAGGAACAAGCATGATGATTCGCGTTGCGAGCGACGGTGACGCTGCGGTCATCACAGTCGCTGATGACGGTCCGGGAATGAGTGACGAGACGATAGAGCACGCCTTTGATCGTTTCTATCGGAGTGATCCAGGACGTGATCGCGGCCAGGGTGGGAGTGGACTGGGGCTCTCGATCGTGGCGGCGATGGTCGCGGCCCATGATGGAACCGTCACACTTTCTCGAAGCGTTCCCACTGGTACGACGGTGACGATCCGATTTCCCTTAGCCAAAGAACTGGGCGTGTAGAACAAGGAATATTGGCCCGAGAACTTAGTGGGCTTCTAAAAGTTCCTTATAGCTTCCTTAGTCAATCCTGAGCGGGCCCGCAGTTTCGTTTCTTACCTTGATTGCATGTCAAATCCAGTCATCACTAAAGGAAGCGCTCAGTGAGCACGATCGCGCGCGGCGCCAAGAACGCCTATCGAAATACAATTCGAACGGTATCCATCGTCCTCATCCTGGCAATCAGCTTCGCTCTCGCCCTCGTCATGTTGTTGTCCGTGCAGGCGGTCAACAAGCGTACGGCCAGTGTGTCGGCGTCAGTGGGTACGACGATTACCATCACGCCGGCCGGTTCCCAGGGTTTCAATGGTGGAGGCAATCCACTTACGGCGAAGGACATCACCAAGATTTCCTCAACCAAGAATGTCGCGGCGGTCGTCTCGTCAGTAAGTGACCGACTTTCCAATTCCTCATCCTCCAGTTCGCCATTTGGAGGCTCCTCGTCGGGCGGCACGACGAATCTGAAGTCGTCGATTAGCCCCGGCTCGTTGGGCCGACGCTTCGGCGGTGGCAACGGTACGAACGGCGGCGCACCGCCAGCGAACTTCTCGCTGCCCATCACCATCACTGGCTCTACGCAACCGCTGAGCGCGACGATCCTGGGTACCAATTCGGTAACCCTGATGGCGGGAAAATCAGTGGATGGCGCGGCGTCGACCTACACGGCTGACATCGGCAAGAGTTTGGCGACGAAGAACTCATTGAAGGTCGGCTCGACGTTCACTGCGTACAGCAAGACCTTTAGCGTGGTCGGCATTTTTGATACGAAAACCACCTTCTCCAACAGCGAGATCGTGGTGCCCCTCAAGACGCTGCAAAACCTTTCGGGGATTAACGGGGTCACGACCGTCATTGCCAAGGTGGGATCCATCACTGAATTGTCGAGTACGTCAGCGTCGATCCAAAGCGAACTCGGTACCAGTGTTGCGAGCGTCACGACGGGACAGACCAACAACGCGTCCATCATCTCGTCGCTGAATTCCATCAAGACGATCGCGCTCTACAGTCTCGTCGGCGCCCTTATCGCCGGCGCGACGATTCTCTTTTTGTCAATGCTCATGATTGTTCGCGAGCGTCGCCGCGAGATCGGCATTCTCAAGGCGTTTGGATCATCGAACGGTGGCGTCGTGCGATTGTTCGTCGCTGAAGCAATGACGCTCACGGGAATGGGGGCAGTGGCGGGGGTCATCTTGGGCATCGCGCTCTCCAATCCCGTGCTCAAAGTGCTCGTCAATAACTCGTCGACGTCGTCGGCTCCGGGAGGATTCGGCGGCCGCGGTCCAGGAGGCGGAGGAGGTTTCGGTAACCCCCTTGGTGGATTCGGTAAGTCGACGCTGTCGAGTTTGCACGCAGCAGTTGGCGTCGATGTCTTGCTCTTTGGTGTGCTCGCGGCTATTGCCATCGCCTTCGTCGGAAGCGCAATTCCTTCCTACATAATTGCCAAAGTTCGTCCAGCAGAAGTTCTACGAGGAGAGTGAGTTGTCATGATTGAAGTCAAGAACATTACAAAGGAGTTCCAGTCGGGCGCTTCACCAGTGACCGCGGTCGATGACGTGAGTTTCGCTATCGACGACGGTCAGTTCGCCGCCATCGTCGGCACGAGTGGCAGCGGTAAGTCCACGCTCCTCTCGATGCTCGGTGGTCTCGACAAGCCCAGCTCTGGATCCGTTCGGGTCGATGACCAAGTGATCAGTTCCGGGAGTGACCGAGAACTCATTTCGTATCGACGAAACAAGATCGGCTTCGTCTTCCAAGCATTCAACTTGATTCCCAATTTGAACGCCGTGGAGAACGTGATGTTGCCGATGGAGTTTTCGGGCGTCTCGAAGGCCGATCGTAGGGTTCGAGCCGTCGAACTGCTCGATCAGGTTGGTCTCACGGGTGAAAAGCAAAATCGTCGGCCGAGTCGACTCTCGGGTGGCGAACAACAACGTGTCGCGATTGCCCGCGCTCTAGCGAACAAGCCACGGGTCATCTTGGCCGATGAGCCGACGGGAAATCTCGACTCCAAGACGGGCAAATTGATCTTTGCGATGTTGAAGGATCTCAGCCGTAGTGCGAACACGACGGTCATCATCGTGACGCACGACATGAACTACGCCGATAAGACGGACGTCACGTTCCGTCTTGAGGATGGACATTTGGTGGCGTGATGAGAGAACCAACTGAAAAATCAACGTCGTCAACTCGGCGGATGATCATTATCGCTAGTGCCATTGTGGGGGTGCTCGTAGCAGTTCTCTTGGCAGTGGTGCTGTTGATGGGTCCCTCTAAGTCAAATGGCCCGGCGTCAGCAGGTGGTTCGGGCGCGTTCTCGGGTAGATCGGGCCAACAGTTCCAGGCATTTCAAACCTGTCTCAAACAACACGGCGTGACGCTTCCCTCGGGCGGCGGCTTTGGTGGTGGCAATCAACCTCCAGGCGGCGGCTTCGGCGGTAGTGGCGCACCTCCCTCCGGCGGCTTCGGCGGTGGTACCGGCGGTGGAAACTCAAAGTTCGGCAGCGCAATAGCAGCGTGTCGATCCCTGATTACGGGCGGTTCATCGTCAACGGCTGGCGGCACATCGTCGGCTGCGTAGATGACGTCGGGCCGCCCGTCCAATGTCTAACGCAAGGGTCGGCGTGTAGAACTGGCGCTCGTGTTTGTCGGCGTCACCAATCCGAACGCCACGGTGTCAGATCGCGTAGGGACGGACCGATTACTTGTCCAGCTCGGCTAAAACTTCGCCAATGATCTTGGTCATCTTGTGGGCCGGGATTGGTTCGCCCCCTTCGGCTTCCGCCACCTCTTCGGAGAAGGCCTCGACCGAGTGAGTCCCCCCAATCAGCACGTGTCGAAGCGCCTCGCCGCTCGCTTCGGAGTCGTTGACGTCTTTGAGCGCGCCGGCAACGTCATGGTCGGGCGACTCGGCGAGGGTGTGCACGACGGTCATCGCTTCTTCTCGCCCACTCGCGGTCGAGACGGCGGGGGCGCGATCGGGATTTTGTTGAAGATCCCATTCGGCAAGAGCCTCGCTATAGCCTCCTTCACCGGGATGCAACAACCGAGTCGTCGCTTCAGCGACCACGTCAACGCTGTCACCGGTCGGAGCGTCGACTGCGTCGTCACTGTCGTGATGTCGTCCCTCTGGAATAGGTACAACCAGGCTCCCGTCGGGATTTCGGATGATCTCCATGTCGTCACTCCTTTTGGACACCACTTCGTGCCGGTCACTCCCAACCTAGAGGGTGCGCCTCGAACCACGCTCGTTACCGATATCGACTATCGATTGTCCGTCAATGGTGCGCTGGGAACCGTGAAAGGTTTCACAAAAGATTCCCATGAATGGGACACGACCTTTTAGGAAAACTCAGGCCGCGATGGCGATGGCGCTAGTGATTAGGTGATGGTTCGCGTCGGCAATGCATCGTCATTGGATTGTGCCTCTGGGCGATTGCGAACGCCGTAGGCTTAGGGACGATTTACGCGCGAAACTTCACGCGGAGTTTCGTGCGGAAGTCCCGCTCCCGTAGCTCAGGGGATAGAGCATCGGTTTCCTAAACCGTGAGCGCAGGTTCGAATCCTGCCGGGGGCACTGAAGTTTCCAGCGAAATGCTGGAATTTGTATGGCTTATCGTGAATAGCTGTACCCAGTTGAGTCCAGGTGTTCTCGCTGAATCCTGGGCACCGAGTGGGCAAGATATCGATTCTTCGTGTCGGGTGAGTGCCGACGAGATTGGACATCGGTTTCAGAAACCGACCGCAAGTCAGAGAACTAACTGCTCCGCCTCGATGAGCGGCATCGAATCGTATTAGAACTACTCGTTTCTAAGCCGCACCGCGTCACTTCTAAGAGCCCGCTATTTTCGATGTTTCCGTTAAAAGACTGGCAAAGTCCGGGAATCCAAGCGCACTGCTGTACCCAGCTGGACACGGTTGTGTAGGGGGTTTCTGGGCACGTCTCAGCGCGACCCACTTGACGGCTAACCGTCCGGGATCCAGCATCGGTTTTTAGACCGACTTGCTTTTGGCCATTCGGCGCCCATTGTCAGACGCGAGGGTTCAGAGAGAATCCTGCACGATGGGAGTGCCAGATGATCTGTATCAACAGCAAAGGTGAGGAGTTTGATCTGAATCAAAGAGGGTTGCTTCCGGGTGTTGATCTCTCGGGCGCCGACCTGATCGGTGTCAACCTTCAGAACGCCAACCTTCAGAACGCCAACCTCTCTGGCGCCCTTCTCATTAATGCCGTCCTCGTCGGTGTTGATCGCTCTGGCGCCAAGCTTTGTGACACTATCTTTCGCAGCGCCGACCTTACTAGCGCCGATTTCGAGGACGCCGACCTCACCAACGCCGATTTCGAGGACGCCAACCTCATTGACGCGGACCTCACCAACGCCAACCTCACCGGCGTCAATTTTCGCTTTGCCGATCTTTCAGGCGCCAATCTCACTAACACGTGCTTTGGTCAACTCGATCCCGTAGCTAGCCAAACCCGCCCCCGTCGTCGCTATTACTGTTCCGGCCTTCCGCAGACTCGGGACCTGATGGGGCGCGGCAAATAGGTGCGCGTTCACGTCGGGTCTCCGACCCGAATAATCACTTAGTGTTCGATACTCAGTGGATTGCACGTTGATCTCATGCGGTTGACGCCCTACGTGTGAAGCCCTGGACCCTTCTATGACCATACGCAGCCAGGCGCTGATCCTCAGCTGTCATCCATTGACGGTAACTTTGGCGATGAGCCCCAAGCAGGAATGCGCTGACGTAGATGACGACGGTGGCTGGATTGGAAGAGTGATGGCGCAGTTTCTCGGCGGTTGCTTCTTGCTTCGACGCGGGGATTCAATGACTCGACTGGGGATCACAAGTGTCATCATGATGTCGATAATGCTTTCGATGTCCTCAAGCGGCGCGTCAGCCGCAACTTCATTGAACAAGTGGTCTCCACCAGTTCTCATTGGCTCGAAGGGCTCTTCCGCGACACAGGTGAATTACTCCGTCTCATGCCCGTCATCCACGTTCTGCGTATCGGTGAATGGAGATGGACAGGTGTCGTATTACCGAAGCGGAGTGTGGTCGTCGCCTCAGTCACTTGCAATGGGAGGGTCAATAGATTCTGTTTCATGCTCGAGCAAGACGTTCTGCGTTGCTGTTGCCTCGGGCAAGGCAGCGGTGTACAACGGTCACGTCTGGACCTCCGCCGTTTCAATGGGCCCCCGGGGAGATACTTACAAGGTCTCGTGTCCGACGTCAACCTTTTGTGCAGCGGTCGGCGCCAATGGTCTTCCGGGAAAGCTAAGCGCCCTTGTGACGTTCAATGGCCATTCCTGGACGACGTACAAGACCACCACTACGGGAGTACTCAAGGATCGATTGTTGAGCGTTTCGTGTTCGACGCCTCAGTTCTGCATGGCCACGAACTTTGATGGTCAGATCTTGACGTTCAACGGCAAGAAATGGACGCCGACCCACGGTACTGCGCCGAAAGGGCTGATCTCAGTCTCGTGCACCGCTTCAAAATTCTGCATGGCCGTGACCATCACTGGAGAGTCAACGACGTTCCACAGCGGGAGTTGGTCACCCCCTATACCCATCACTGCTTTCAAGAGTGCCGGTGCATACTCAGTCTCCTGCGTTTCCGCAGCGGAATGTTCCGTCATTGGACTGAGTGGTGCGGTGACCACGTGGATATCCGGACGATGGTCAAGTCCATTCACGGTGTTCCACGGAGGGTACGTGGCGGGTGTGGCAATTTCATGCTTCGTAGGAGGCACTTGTGTGGCCGTGAATGATAGGGGCATGAGCGCGAGTCGATGACTTCAGTTCAATGCGCCAGTGGAGGGTTGCAGAGCTGTTACGTCGGGTCTCCGACACCAACAATCTCCGACCCGTTCGATTATCTTTCATTGCGCGGTCATCGGCGTGGCGATTCCATAGATGCAGTTTGCAGGGGCGGATGATACACACAGGGAACGCACCCCTTTCCGTTGCTCACTTCTAACAAGACGCCGCTGGCACTGTACAGTTCTGAATGTGAGGTACCGCGGCGCTGCATTCGCTGTGGCTGGTCTTTTCGCACTGGCCGCTCTGGGCGCGTCGCTCGTCGCTGTCGAGAACGCTGGGCGACCCCAATCGCTTAGTCCGACGGCGACGGCACGAGCCCTGTGCCACGACATCCTCGGTGCACGAGCCCTCAACTCGGAGCCCGAGAAAGTGAGCACAATACGCCAGTTCACATACGGTCCGGGAGTCCACCCCGCACTTAACGCCTTTCCGAGACTTGGCACGAACCAGGTGGTCGGCGTGTGCTGGACCGGAAGACCGAACACCAGTTACAAGCTCTACGCCGTCGCCTCTGGCTACAAGCCCGTCCTCATCGAAGGGGTAACGGGTGTGGGGTCCACGTCGACCCCGCTGCCGGGCTTCGTCGACATCCCATGATGGAGTCGGTGTCGCAACAATGATGCTTAGGCCGCACGATTCAGGCGAGGAACTCGCGAGCTGTGTTTGCGCTATTCCGCTCTCGAAACGGGCCAGTCCGCGGGATAACGCCAAGCATTTTGCTCCTGCCGCGAGTGGAGAGATTTGCGCAGTTGACGGGGAAGACGATCCTCAAACACAAGACCATTCACGTGATCGGTCTCATGCTGAAGGCAACGAGCAAGCGTGCCAGTACCGAGGACTTCAATGTCGTTGCCATACTGATCTTGGCCTCGACAGATGGCAAAATCGGGACGAATCGTTGGGGCGAACGCGCCGGGGAACGAAAGGCAGCCTTCGTCTAGGTCGACGAAGGACCGCCGCGCTGGCTCGGCGAAAGTGATCGTCGGATTGCACACAAGACCGACGCGCCTCTCCCATTCGGAGTCGGAACAATCGAAAACGAATACGGCTAGGTCGACACCTACTTGAGGAGCCGCAAGACCAGCACCGTCGGCTGCAAGATTCGTGGCGAACATATCAGCTATCAACGTCTGCAGTGACGGTCCAAAGTCAGATACGGTCCGCGTTGGTGTGTGCATAACTGGTTCGCTCCACCGAACAATAGGACGAACGCTACCTGAGCGAATCAACTCCTCGATGGGCATTTTTTCTCCAGTCGTCCCCAGCACCAGCATGTTCAAGCCTTATGAGTCACAGCATCAACGATAACTAATGCAAGGGACCGTCGTGTTTTAGTCAGCACAGTAAAGCCAAGGTCGGACGCGCCAGTCGGAGATTGTTGACGTCGGCTCTCCGACACTGGCTGATGGAACGCGATCAGATCGCCATTTCGAATCACCAATCGGTACGGACTTCGCGGAAGGTTAAGAACGTCTGGGGACAAGACGCATCGCAAGAAAGCCAGGCATCGTTTGAAGTCTTTCGAAGTCTTCAGTGTCGATCAAAGCTGCTTCGGCAGTTGGTCGTGGTTCAATTAATCGTTCAATCAAGAAGCCTGCTTGACGCGCTTCGTCACAGGTTTTCTCAAGGGGTGCAAGCCAATAGCGGAGGTGCCAGCCTTTGCTCCACGTTTCTTCGATGACTCTCGTTTCAAAGTAACTTCCGCCATACGAGATCCAATCAGCGGTCGGATGTGGCCGCGACAGCACGAGCGCTCCGTCCATCCTCAGTACCCGCCGCAATTCACTTAATGCCTTCACACGGTCATCGACGTATTCGATTGCGAGTGCAAAGAGAACGAGATCAAAGCTCTCATCGGCGAGCCAATCTAGCGGATCGGCGAGATCATGGACTCGAAACTCACCACTGGGAACTCGTTCGCGACTGAGCGCCACCATTCGCTCACTCTGGTCGAATCCAGTCACAAAAGCGCCGCGACGCACCAGTTCCTCGGCGTACAAGCCAGGTCCGCACGCAGCGTCTAAGACTCGCTTGCCGGCGACATTGCTGAGGAGATCGAAACATGCGGGACGATCGTAGTAGGCGTTGTAAAAGCCTTGAGACGCATGGTCCAGATACTCATCAGCAAACGAGTCATATTGTTGCTCTCTGCCTACTTCGAGAGCCGTTGAGTGAGCCGTATCGTTGTGGTCGGAGTTCGGCACCATCACAGTATGCCTGTTTCGACGCAAATTGACTAGAGGCCCTATCTTCTGGCAATCGTTTTGTCAAAACTGATCTCCGACTCCAGGTTTGCTTTCGCAATTAAACGCCAGTGCGTGGTAGCAGACCTGTCACGTCGGGTCCATGATGTGAGCCGCAACCAACACCGTGCCCCAGTGGGTCCTGAGTCTGCCGCGGGCTAGTCCGTCAAAGAGCACTACGGTTCGTTTAGACGCGGGCACTCTGGTCACCAGGAGATTCTTATGCGAAGAGTTGACTATGTTGCCTGCGCGACCCTCGTGCTCGCCGTCTTCTCAGCGACGCTCGCGGGTGCCGCGTCCTCGCCTTATCCGGCGACGCTGACGATGCAGCGTGGACTCACGGAATCGGCGGCGGGTCATGCTCTGCCCTGGGGAACCTCGCTGACCGCCTCGCAGGCGCGGTGGGTGACGTTGAGGTCATCGGGACCCACCTACCGGTGGGGCGTATGGAAGGAAAACGGCGGACCCGGAAGATTCCCTGTTCGTAGCATCGACGGTGGAGCCCGCTGGACGGCGGCCGGGCCGCAGCTCGCCACGGACTGGGCGGGTGGGGGGATCTTTTACGTCAGCAGGGTGATTTCGGAAAGTTCGTCGGCCGTCGTGATGGTGAGCAACGCCGTCATAGACGTCACGACCGACGGCGGACACCAGTGGTATCAGTACGTGAACGGTGCCGACAACTGGTCAATAACTGCTCACGCAGTCAGTTTCGGTGGTATTGGCCTTCGTATTGGTCCAGCAAGCTATTCGACGTTGCCGAAGGCAAGCTATGCCCTCTACGTCTTAGACGTCGCTCGCCATCAGTGGCGCCGGATGGGGCAGTCGCTTGGTTAAGACCGGACTTTTCAACCAGGCAGTAACAGCGGTAGTCAATTAGTTCCTCCTCGCGAACAAGATTTGACTCAGCATCGTTCAGGGTCAAGTCGCCAATGCAAGGTTGCACTCTTGTCACGTCGGGTCTCCGACACCACAGGTTTGTTACCACCTTGTGATCTGCCTTTTTCTATTCGGACTTTGATGTCACTACTTCACGGACTGACCCTTTGGCGCTGCGCGCCAGCGGCCCAGAGGCGAGGTGTCGATAATTGAACAATCCGCAATGCGTATGCCCTTGGGGCGTAACTTCTCTTTACGTCTTTCAAGTGGGTCGACGGCGAACGATGAATGTCGATTTGAGACGACTCGTATTAGCAGGAGCTCGGTGTAACCATCGAGAACGGTTCGATCGGAACGGCCACCTGGTGCGTTAATCCAAGAAATCTCATCGAAACCGGCAACGTTGAAACATCCCATGTGTCGCCAGACCTCACAACGCATGAGAAGGTCTCTCGAACAACAACTCTCTCAGAACTGTGAGATCCGAGCACGAATGGCTTGAAGGCTCCATCGTGCTTCCAAGAACTTGACTGCCCGACACGAACCTTTAACCTGAGCGACTCGACATGTGACCAAAAATATTTCGGTATTGGTGCACCGATATTGGAAATCTCAACGCCAAGTGGCCCGCGATTCGAAATCGTCGCGACAACTTCAAGCACAGCATTTCCTGATGGCATGATCCATGTTCTTTCGACAGCAACAGGTTTCTTCGCCACTTGGAAACCGTCGGGCGTCGAAAGAACGTTCGCACTTACCCCCATCGTGCTGGTGCTTATCGGTTGGTAGTGGCCGATTCCAAGCAGAACGACCACGATGACCAACGCGGAACCTAATGCAACGATGAGTCGCAATCGCGCCTTCAATCCTCGCAGAGTGTGATGCCAACGTGAGCCCCTCGCGGACGAGCTTGGAATAATCCCACTCTGATTCATGTACGGGCCCCGGCTGATTGATCGGTTTACATCTTCGGACAATTTCTAACATGTGGCTGTCGCAAGAGGACGCCGAGTTTCTCCAAGATAATGACGATTCGCGGAAGTAGCCGTCCTCGAGCTGGCGGACTTGGAGAAGTCAGTGACTCAAACAGCAATGCGTGATGAACTCACATATACGTCAAACAAGGGGAACGTGTCGTTGATGCGGTCTACACGCTGACTTTGTTCCAGTGGCTACCTGCATCGACCGTTCGAAAGACCGAGAAAGTCGCCTGACTCGACCTTTCTTTTGCGAGCGCAAAGCCGGTTGTACGGCTGGTGAATAGGACTTGCGAGACGGGGTCGTTGAGAACGACGCTCCAGGTACGTCCCCAGTTCGTACTGCGCACCAGGTGGTAACTCGATTTCGTCGCTTGTTGGAGGAGAATCGTCCCCGGTACCGGGACCGCCGGCAGGCCCGGCACGGTGGAGTAATAACTCCCCTGATAGGAACTCGATAGTTTGCGAAAGGTCTTGAAAGTCGCTCCGGCGTTGTAGGAAATGAAGAGCCACGACGCTCCGTTGTTCCACCCAGAAGGCACCGAAGAGGCCGGTGGGTACACTATCCCGGCGCTCAGGCCCACGGCGACCAGGACCCTGTTGTTCAAGGCGTCAATCGGGGTAAAGCTCGAACCGAAATCTTTAAATGAAGGTCCGTTCCACGCGCCCCAGGAGCCGTCAGGCAAGCGTCGCACGCTGGCGGTGAATCCACGATCGTTCCCGGCCACGAACCAACCGTTGTCGCCCGCGAACGTGAAGGAACCTACCAATTGCGTGCCTCCTGCGGGCATCCCCATTGGTGCGCTCGATTTACTCGACCACTGGTCCACGTTTGAACGTGTGCCGAGCAGGTAAGCGCCACCGGTATTGGTTCCTCCGAAAAGGTACGTCCACTTTCCGTGCGTGGCCATCTGGATGACGCCATAGGTGAGTGAGAGCGGATCAAGGCGAACTTGTTGCCACGTTTTGCCACCGTCATGGGTTGACCACATACGATTCACCCAATTCGGATTGGCTGTCGTCGGCGTTACCTCAGGAACGGTGCCGTAAATCCAACCGTTCTTCGCGTCAGCGAAGTGAACGGTGAGGGTCGCGTATGTGGTGCCGTACGTACCCCACGACTCCAGCTGGAGCCTTCGACCCAGCTGACTCGGAATTGGCACAACACTCCACGAGGAACCTGCGTCGCCGGTGCCCCGCAGGGCAGCGCAAGTCTTCGTGGCGCAGTCATAGAGCGAGAGGACGTAGCCCTGTTGAGGGGTCGGGAACGACAGGGAAATCGAGTCCAGTTGAACGGGAGACGCACCCGCCGCGTTTGATGTTGGAATTAGCAAAAGCACGAGCAGCAAACAGACGATCAGTGGAGGTATTTTCGGATTCCTTCTCACTGAATCTCCTTTAACTTGCCCGGTTTATCACGCCGAGGTATTCCGTGGCTTCGGGTCAACGACTTAACAGTCATAGGAGCATCAGGGAACGCACCCGTCGTCAAAGAGCCACGCACGCAACGACAACCTTGAGACTGTGACCGGCCTCAAGCTTGAAAGGTTTGCCCCCATCTACCAGACACTTGTTGCCCCACGCGGGCGGTCCTCCGTAGGCTTTGTATGTTCCCCCTGGAAGTGCGATCCTGAATTCTCCCGACTTTCCCACCTTGAGAGCATGAGCGACTCCTCGCGTTGGCTTGAAAACGACGCGCCCGGCTACCGGACTCCCAGATAGCGGAGTATCAGCAACTCCGCCAAATATTCTCAAAGAACCGGTAACGACCGCTTTGTCGTTCGCTGCGCCGCTAACGGCCGTCGTCGGAGTTGTTGAGGTCGCTGACGCGGTGTTGGACAAGACGAAACCTCCGCCTGCCAGAAGCACCAGTGAGCCAGCCACGACGATGCGGCCAAACCACGATTTAGTTTGATTTCTCATATTGCCAATTTTCTTTCTAAGGAGCCCTTCCGACATGTACTGTCCGGTCCGACGCGATTCTTACCATCACCCCGAACCCCGGAAGAGTTGCCTCTTTGCTCAAAGGAAGGGGGCCAGGTTGGTAATAGTCGCCAATGCAAGGTGACATTCCTGTTGCGTCGGGTCTCCGACACCAACAATCTCCGACCCCATGAGGCCGACTTCACTCAGCCGGTGCTCGGTGTACCCGCACGACAGTCGAATCTCTGACGTTCCTGTTTGCTGTTGGGCATCGACACCCTTCAGTGGAAGGGGATCCAAGTACGTCCACCGTCGAAAGTCATGAGGAGAACGGCGCTGTTGGCCTGTGGGGTCTGCTGGCAGTCCGCGAGGCCGTGGGTCGTATCGACAAAGTCGAGGCCGAAGAGGATCGAGCAGCCCAGCCGCCCGACCTTCACCGTCGCGCCATCGGGGCTCGCCCGCAGGAGATCGGCCCCGTGGGGCAGTGCGTCGGCGCCGACGTCGACGAAGGCCACGTGGGCGTTCAAGGGATCGAACGCGCCTCCAGCGGTCGATGAGATAAGGCCACCGGTGTTGATAGCTCGCCAATGGCGCCCCCCGTCGACGCTGGCTTCGTAGAGGAAATTCATGCCGGTCGGGCATTCCGCCCAGATGTTGCTCGGGGTTCTGGCGGTAATGATGCACCCCGTTGGCGCGCCGTAGATGTTGGTAGTCCACTGGGTGAAAGTGCGTCCTGCATTTCGTGAGAAGAGGACTCGGACTCCCGTAGAGAGCCCCTCCTCGATCCAGAGCTCCGAGCCGATCGCGCCGAGCCCGACGCCGCTGGTGTCCGGTGAGAGCGCGAGATGTCGACTGGTCCAGGTGGCGCCACTCGCTCCGGCCGAGTGAAGTCGGAAGTCGCGACAGATTCCCATTCCCGAACAGGTACCGGTGACGAAGTAGAGGTGGCCTTGGGTCGCGGTGAAAGGATGGACCGGCAGCATCGACGAGGTAGCCACAGTCCGGTGCCACGAGTATGCGCCGTCGGTAGTGACGTAGAGCGCGCTAACGCGTCCCTCTTTGGCCCAGAGGTAGCCGTCCTTGGGCGATGTGAACTGCAGCGACTCAAGGTTGCCTGTTGGCTGGCCTCCGAGAGCATGGAGCGGGGGGAGACGGCGGTCCGAGGACCGAGCAGGTGGGTCGCTAATTCGAGAGAACCAAAGGCAGAAAGTGTGTCCACAACCCGAGCTCGCCGACTCGATTACGTATGCGAAGTTAGAGTGCGGAACCGGGGCGAGGAGGACGGGGATCGCACTGGTGGCTGACTCGGCGGGTGAAGCGAGCGTCAAGAGCGCGACAGCGCTCATGGCCCCTAAGAAGGTCCGAAAGGATCGCATCGAACCATCCTGGCACTCCGCTCTCGGCGGGACAATGTCGGGGTTCCGTCTCTTGATTGTTGAGGTAGGACCTCTACCGCCAGTTCGGACTTGGCCAGAGCGAGCCGCCAATGCAAGGTGGCAGATCTGTCACGTCGGGTCTCCGACACCAGGCTGGCACTAGTAAACGTTGCCGACGCAGTGCGACCGGTCTCCAGCACGGCGCCTTGAGACGTTCATCGCGCGTTCGTTGCGGGACGTAGCCTCACCAGTTCTTTTGTGCGCTCGTGGAATGTTTTCGGCATCCCCGAAACAATCAAGTCGGCGTATTCGAAGGGCCGCTCCTCCCTTACGTATTCGTTTTCCGCGTCCATCCCTTCGATCCACTGTTGCCGCACCTCTTCGCCATCACGTTTAACACCTCGTTCGAGACAAATATCTAACGGCGTTTGAATCCAGATTGCAAACGTTAGATACCGTCGAAAGGCGACACGACTTGCGGAGACTCCCTCAAGAATGAGAATGTCCAACGGGTCGAGATCGATCCAATCATCCAAGCGTCTCTTGACCCAGTCATAACGTTGGTAGTGGACGGATTGACCCAACGACAGTGGTTCGAGTACCTGTTCGAGAACTCTCGGCCACCAGTTCAGGGGATTGTCCCAACTGGCAAAGTCGTCAAGGTGCACGACGTCGACGTTGATCAGTTTGTCGCAGAGAGCACTGGCAAGTGTCGTTTTTCCAGCGCCGCCCGGACCATCGATAGCAACGATTCGGGTATTAGCGGCCCGCGGCGAGTGATGTTCGATCATCTCGAGCAAGGCGTCATACGAGATGACTTCCTCTTGAAAAGAGTTTTGCTCATCGGCCATTTCATGATTCTCTCAAATTGAATCGATGGGGCGGGGAACAGTGAATTGCGACGGGTTTTCCGTGACTGAACGTTGTCCGAGATCGAGCCACAGATTTTGACGATTAAGGATCCTCTTCGTTTTTCACCGTACTGCAAAGCCGCCATCTTTCGCCGTCACAGTGCTGAGCGATCCTGGTCCTCGCCATTAACTGATTCGTCAGTCGTAGATTGTTGACGTCGGGTCTCCGACACCAACAATCTCCGAGTGCCTAAGACTCGCTGGTTTACTGCGTTTTCAGTCGGCAAGTATCGCCACCGCATTTTGCAGGTGCTGTGATCAGAGGCGCGCCCAGTCGAGTGATGGCACAGGAGTGGTGGATGGTCGCGCTACCCGAAGGAAAGGAATCCGGGCGAGATGTAAGTTCGATACCTATGGAGACAGTAGGTAGATATGGAACAATCGACGAATCGAACTGTTAGTGGAATTCGCCGTTTTCGAGTGCTCATTGTTGCAGTAGTCGTTGTCGTTGTTATCTCTGGCGTTGCGATTGCGATTCACGCGTGGAGTGCCAACTCTGGACTAATGATGCCATCGACGGGGGCCGTGTCTGTCACCGGTTACGGGGCTTCCTCGCCTGCGAATCCCTCGACCCAGCCACACTCAGTGATTTTGACCAATTCTCAGGCAACAACATTGCGTAATCAAATCTCAGCAATTCCCACTTTGTCATTGCCGACAAGATCACTCTCTTGCGTGGAAAACGAGACAGCATTCAAGATTGTCGTGAAGACTGCTCAAAGCTCTCCAAGCGCTGCATGGATTGCCCAGGCTGAACTCTGTCCGGCTCCAGGCATCCTTTATGTTCATGGCAAAGACGCTGGTGGTCCAAAAATCGCCAAGTACTGCACTCTGAAACGTCTGATACTTTCTTACTTTCCCAAAGGGACCGTGAACGGTACTCGCTCGGGGCTACGTTTCTGTTGAGAGCTGTCAGTGGTTGGTAGCAGACCTACGTCGGGTCTCCGACACGAAGCAGGTAATGAATCCAATGCTTCGAATCTCGCTGACGGTAGCAAGCCAATCATTCTCGAGCTGAGCGTGGCGCGAGGTCTCACTCAGAGTTCTCGGTTCAGAAGTGTCGGAAGAAGTCGCGAGTCGATGGCGCGCCGAACGAACGGTGACAGCTTTAACGAGGGCAACTCTCCGACGTCAAAGACGCCAATGCCCGCTCCTTCGTGCAAATGAATATCAGTCGGATCGATACCACCGACGACGTAGAAGAGCGAAATCAGACTGCCATCTCCTTCGTGGTCGCACTCTTCAGTGAGGAAGATCGGATCCTGAATTTCTACTTCCGTCTCCTCTCGTACTTCTCGCTGCAGTGCCTGCTCGACTGACTCGCCATCTTCGACTCTTCCCCCGAATCCAGCCCAGCATCCGGGATGAGATATTCCGGGACTGTTGTCCCGGTGGTGCAACACCAGTTTGAGCTGGTCAGTAACGACGAGCAACATGGCTCCGCGCGGGCGATTGGAATTGAGGAGCGGAACCACCGCCAGAGCGTAGCAATGGCAACTGAGTTCAAGAGAGTCCGCTTGAGTTCAGCACGGCCTCAGGGAAGGCACCAGTGCTTGGTACCAGATCTGTCGCGTCGGGTCTCCGACACGAGGTCGTCTTAACTCGCTAATCGCCAGTGCAAGGTTGCAGAACTGTCACGTCGGGTCCCCGGCACCAGTAAACATGCAAGAGGCTCAAAACATCACCGTTTGACAGCAGAACCTGGTGCCGAGTCTTAGACGCTTGAGCGACCTAGCGTGATTCAAGATGGATGAAAACAGAATAGGAGCTACTCAAGGACTATCAAGTCGCCGTACTCTCTTGGCGATTCTGGTACTAACCCTTCTTCTTGCTTCACAAATTGCCTTCCGAAGTCAAGCGGTGAGCGCTTCTAGCCGAGTTAATCCCCGGACGAGCCAATCAAGTATTCCGGCACCCGCAGTCAACGCTCCATCGGACGTCCTTACGACAGTGCCCAGTGGTGAACCCACGACGTTCATAGCCCGGCGGCTGACAAGCCAAGAATCCGTATTGGAGTCGTTCTCCGCATTGAATGGAGCCCCGCTCGGTGATATCACGGCTCTTCCGGGTCCTCCAGGTGTTTCAGTCAGCGGTCCCTACCGCGCGGGTGCGAACAACGTGTGGCTCACCACGACCGGCGGCCCGGAATACACAAGCAATGTTGCCGGCGGCGATCCTAAACCGAACAGTTGCAACGCCACCGTGTCGGTTCTTGATCCAATTACGCACCTCGCCTCGGTCGTTCTAGAAACACCGCACTCTGAGTTTGTCTTCGACGCGGTGCCGAGCGCTGACGGTCAACGATACGCGTACCTGGTTGGAAATTGCACGTCGTACGAGAAGCAGCACGTGGTCATTGCCAATCTCGCTAACTCCTCCACGGTCTCCATTGGCCTCAACACCACGCGCTGCCACTTCATAACAACACCAGCGTGGAGTAGCAACGGCTCTCAGCTCACCTTCTCATACAGTCCCCCGACGCTTGCCAAAAGCACCCTCACGGGGGCCTGTCTAATGCCCCTCCCTGGCGAGGTCGCGATCGTGCCAACGTCGCATTCATCGGTGATCACCACGAAAGAGTTGACGAAGGCACCTCGGGGTTGTTCGTACGCGGTGAGCGCTTTTAACTCGAACGGAGTGGTCGCTATCGAAACCTGCGGCGCGTTAGGGAAATCGTCAACATACCTCACACAAATGAATGGTCGGGGGACGGTATTGCGTCGATACAAGTTACAACCGAATTCGGATCCGACGTCCCTGTCGGTTACACCGAATGGTCTTTATGTTCTCGTAAATGAGTACCAGGCCAACGCTCTGCCAGATGGATACGCGATCGACTGGGTCTGGGTATACAACGGACATTCCCTGCGCTTTGTCGCGCAGTACCAGGACTCGAATAGCGATGTCCGGTCCGCGTCGTGGTAGGCGGTTAATATTCTGTGCCCGACACGACACTTCGAGTTGGGAAAATTGAGGCGCTAAAAGGCTAATCTCCATTGCTTAGTAGCAGACCTGTTACGTCAGGTCTTCGGCACCAATCAGGACTTAATCGGGTCAAGTCGCCAGTGCAAGGTTGCAGACTTGTTGCGTCGGGTCTCCGAGTTGAACCCTCACTCTGCGTTCAAGAGTTCTCTACTCCGCTACGAATGGCGCGTCGTCGAGACGATAAACCTAAAGATTGAACATGTGCCAGGGTCATTTAGGCGCGGTCGATCACTTGACCGGCCAGTTTGGCGTCCCGGTTCTTATTGTGTTACCCAAGGTCCACCGTTGCGATTACCTCCACCAGAAAAAATCGGCAGTTTCAAAATCTTCCGAACTTGCATTTACGCCGTCAATCGAGCAGGTTGGTATGTGTGGGGACTGCGTTTCAGGTCAAAGACGTGGACGTCGCTCAGGTGGTAATGAAGTCGTCCCGGTGAGTGCACAAAGGGAGGTCCGAGAGTGTCGCCTAAGGAAGCAAAATCGAGTTCCGATACGTTGAGTGCGAAAGTACGGAACGCGCTGCCTGACTCGAAGTTCGCGTTCCCAAAGAGCCGGAAAGAACCCCTCGTTGACGTCGCGCAC